>OGNB01000061.1_pt1 | contig 88137 bp, 131 predicted proteins | sample 1573301 | NCBI WGS metagenome assembly OGNB01 (sample SAMEA2581914, study PRJEB24529) | metagenome | biome: Human gut stool | place: China | collected 2011
GATAGTACTTTGGTTCGTCTGAGTTGTCCCAATCGGGTTCCCAACCTTCGTTCAACGCTTTACAAATGATAGACATTTGATAAACAGCAATAAAATATTCAATTTGTTTTTCATTCCCTTGAATTAATGAAATTTCGGGCTTTCCGCAATACTCCCAAGCATCGGAAAACGTTTTAATACGGTCGGTTATCTTTCCAATAAACAGCTCATAGGTTAATAGCTTTTGTTCGTTATTAATTCCTATTCGGATGTCTTTGCACTTTAATTCTTCTTTTATCCGGTTTAATGTACTGTTTGTGACAAATACATTTTTAGTTGATACTATATAACAATCGTTATATTTTTCAATACTCACAACACCGTTAAATAAACTCTTTATTTGTTCTTTTATTGTTTTCATATCTATATATATTTAATTGTTACTTACTGAAAAAATAAACTCTATTGCCATATACGCGGCAAATTTGTTCCGTTCGTTTTACTATCTTTGTACGTTTCATGTTATTACTCGTTTTTTAGGTTTTCAATTTTGTTATTTAAATCTATTAGGTTATATGATTGAAACACGATACCGCCACCGAAATCATTGCAATGATATTTCTTGCCGCCTATCTTTTTAGCTTTTTTCAGAGCTAAATTATACGCCTCATCTATTGAAACTTTGTTTAATGCAGTAGCATATTCATTCTTATTCAAAAGGTCTGAAAAGTGACATACATAGCGGGGATTCCCATTGATGTCGTTGTTTACTCTTACAAATGTTATCATAGCTGTAATGTTTTTAATTAAAGATACTTATTTCTTTGCCATTCACGTAATAAGAAAATGATTTTTCACCGTCTGTATATTTATACAAAGGTACATATAATTTATAAAAATTACCTATATTAAAGAAACCTACTAAATAAGCCTCTAATTTATCATTTGAACATTCGAGTATATCCATTTCCCGCCCTTCAAAAGGGTTATTTTTACGTATCTTTCCAGTGGGTGAAACATATTACGTAACCATTTTAACCCCTTTTCTTTTTGTTCATCACTGACTCTAATTTCGTTTGGTATCCTAACATCTCCGAACGATTTGTTATTTAACCGTTTCTTTAATAAAAGAATATCTTTTTCGCTAATAAAGCCTGCCTTATAAGCGTTATCTATAATTTATTGATTTGTTCTTGTTTTCATATTGTTTTAATTTTAAAAGTTTTACTATCAATTAGTTTTCCATCTTCGTATATGTATTCCGTTACATAATTACACCTGAATTGTTTTGCAAGGGAAAAAGCGTCTTTCTGGGTTAACCTTTTTAAATAACAACGATTAAACGCTACTTTATAGGTTTTCCCCCAATTAAATAAGCCAACGAAATATCTATCAATCCCATTTTTATAGATACGGCAAATAACATATTTCTTTTCTTTACTTTCCATACTATATAGTTTAGTGACAAATATAGATAATCACATACAAAGCTAATAACGTAACTATCACGCTTGCAGCCGAAAGGAATTCATTCAGTTTCATATCAATAAGATGTTATTAGATGGTTTTCAATTAGTAAGTTTTCTACATCGGATGGTGAATAATCCACCATAGTAGGCATAACGTTGTACGAACATTCATTCATAAAGTTTTCCCGTAAAAACTCTATAAAGTTATCACGGTTAGTACATATACGTTCGCTTTCCACATATTCATTATACAAGAATAAATACAGCTCGTCTAACATTTCTTGTTCTTTTTCACAGTAATAGTCCTCTATATCCTCGAATCCTAACAAATAATTGTTAGTTGCTTCTTTAAATTCTTTTGCTATCTCACCAAAGATATAAGCGTTCTCACCGTTCCATGAAGTAGACTCATATACAATATTATCCGGATGGTTTTCTTTAAAATAGGCTATTGCTACTCTATCAAAAAAATCACCTCCGTAATCAGTATAAGCAAAGTTTATATAGATGTCGCTTTGTTTGCTTTTTGCAAGCTCTTTCAGTTCGGGCGTACCGTAACCAAAAGAACAACCGTTTATAAAGTCTATTTTTCTCATAACTGTTTTCCTTTCTTTTATTTGTTTATTTATATCTCTTATCTGTAGGTTTTTCTACTAATATCCTACAACACCCATTTACATAGCTTGCACAAACATACAAACCATGTCTTTTAGCTGTTTTTTTGATAGTATCTATTTCTTTCCTATCCAGAAAAAAATCATTTCTCAACATGAAACCTAATGAAAAACGACCGTTCTTTATTAAGTCTATTTCGTTCAAAAATTCATTCATATTATACTATTATTACTTTTTCATTTTTTAATTCTTGGACTGAAAGCGGATGTTCATATTGAATTCCAGTACTCAATACTCCATATAATACAGGATAACCGCTAATATATCCTATTCGGTCGAAGGTACATCTAAATTGGTGATTAATACCAACACTTTTATAAACAAATATTTCGCCTTTTATTAATTCTGTTATATTCTTTTCTATCATAATTATACCCTTTCTTATTTATTTTTACACATCCATTTTAACATAGCTCATTCAAGTCTTTGGCAGTAGGTTCGTCTGAATTTAACGTTGCGTCTATCAATGTCATGTCATTAATCATAGTAGACCAACATTTACCCGTTACTGGACTCTCATAGATAACTCTATACAAGCCGTACCCTTTTTTGATAAAGCTAAAATCTGAGATTTGTACTTTTGTTCTCATGATTCAATCCCTTTCTATTAATCTATTAAACAATCCACCGTATAATACGATAGCTTTCTAGCTTTTTTAGTTCTCCCGTCTAGTGGAAAGAATTCCACTTTTGCGCCTACCATATCAGATACCGGTACTTTTGCGTATTGTTTTTCTAAATTTCTAACTTGCTTCCATCTTTCACTACCCATTATTATACCTTTGCCACTGTAATAAAATTGGTTAAAAACAGGGTGTTCCTTATGTCGGAGTATAAAACAATATCCAGTTTCCCCGAATAATACATCACTACTTCTTTTTGTCTTATAAACAGATGTTTTTCCTTTTGCTGTAGTTACTATTACTTTGTACATGATATTTTAGTTTAAAGTTACTATATCCTTTCCTATTAGCTCTTTTTCATTAAAGACCTTGTATTTTAAGGTCTTTATGTCACGCAATATGTATAGATAATCAAACGTACCACCTTCGTACCATTCCTCGCACGTGCCGATATAGGAATATACTTTTCTACCTATCTTAACATTTTGCCCTAAAACCATTATACTATGAAGGACGGTACAACCAATTTTATTAAACTCTCTCATATCTATTACTATTTATTAGTATTATAGTAAAAGTCTCTCACAATAGAAAAACGGCTACTTAATTTGTCGTCTTTTCTTAAATAATAGTCATAACCGTCTCTAACTGGATATTTGCTGAGTAAGCGATTGAATCGGTTAAGAATTATACTGTATCTTTCAATACCGATTTTCAGCATTTTACGACCTTTACAAAAAGGGTAATTACTATCCCTAATATCCTTGATAGTCATTTCCATTTCCGTTTCTATCTCTTCCATTGCAGTAGTTAAAATGTTTGCTACATGCTCAACTTGTAACTGTTTTAAAGTCTTCATAACTGTATTCCATTTAAATTTTTATTACTCTTTCTCTTTACTCTGTATTTATAACGGCTTGTAACGTTCGCTCTTGGCGGCTACATTAAAGAGAAAAGATAAACCAATATATAAGACAACCGTTTATCATATTATCGCTAATACAATAACGGAAATTACGTTTATATATGGGTGCTTATCTTTTCTTGATTTATTTTGAAAAGTGGAGCAAACAACTTGCAAAGATTTCGCCATCAATGTAGTATTGTTTGTATATGGTATTGGTTGTTATCACTATATTCTGACTACTCAGGTCGGTAAGTCCTTTTCGCCTCACCCGTATATGCCTATTATTACGGTAACTTTTATATCAAGGGTTTATTATCCCTATCCTTGCGTGTACTGATTTTAACCAAAAGGGCGGCAAATACACGCCTATACGTCTTACTTACTTTGGAGATTGTTATATCTCAATTTTCATGCGTACACCAAAAAATATAAGAACTCCCAGTCTGTTGTTAACCGAAAAGATAACGCTATATAGAGATGGAGTATATCAATAACTACACTTGCTTAACATGCCGTACATGTGTGTAGTGTGACTACTTACAGGCTATCTTTGTGATAGAGTATTAACAACTGTTTTAAAGAACTCCGCCAGTAGTATAATTGTTATCTCTTCCCGACATTGCAAAGGTACTAATAATTTGCTAATTGGCAAATAACAACCTAATATCTTAACATCTATTTAATATAACATCATAGAACCACTATACGATTAACACAAAGATACACGAATATATCGTACTTCACACAAAGCATATAGTTAAGCAACTACAAACCACAGATAAGCATAAACGCAGACATCTGCCACCACGGTATTACATCACGCACGCATGCGTGATACCATAAAGTGTATATACACCACATCTATATACGATATAGGAGTATATATATTACGCTAGTAATATATTACGAGTATATCAGTATATAGTATGTGTAGTGTATATCACGGTTAATATATACACATATACACTAGTATATATATATTATATACACACATATAAGGCGGTGTAAAGAAAACGAAAAAAGAACAGCGATACTTGAATAGTTTACTAGTGTTGTATGTGACTACAACACTACAACACATAAGACTACAAACAACAAACAGAAGAAGAAGAAGAAGAACCAAAAAGAAACAAAGAAGGAAGGAAAGAAAGAATAAGAATAAAAGGAAATATCAATAACCTAAAAAAAGAGACTGGGAAAAAGGATAAAAGGAAAATGTAGGAATAGGAAAAACATACTAGAAAAAAAAGGTTAGGTGAAAGGTAGATAGGTATAATATGCGCCTGCCTTCTTGCAAAGGGAAAAGAAAAACAAAAAAAAGCCCGAAAAACAGCCTTTTATAGCTTACATCAATGTTTAGCGCCTCTTTGTAGACCTATAAACAGCTTAAACAAGCGCCTAAAACACGAAACGAATGTATTAGACGCATTCTAGTGGCTTATATAGGCGTTATTACATCAATGATATACAATCTATCACAAACACAAAGAAAGCGTCTCAGAGAAAGAATTAAGCCTATTTTCGGGCTCAAAAATTGGGGTGGCTAGTCCGTCCCTGTCATCTTTGGTGGGGTGTCCCCTATTTTCGACGGGTGAGGGGGAGGCTACCTCTTCCCTCATTTTTATTTTTTTTATTTTTTATTTCTTCGTGCTGCCTATTTCCCCTGTTTATATGTTTTTGAATATGTTGTTTCCGAGGTCGTAATTCCGGCTTCGGCTGTAAATCAACTTGTTGTATGTCGTTTTTTCGATATCGTAATTCCGATAACGGTAAACACACCGGTGTGTTTGGGTGTGATACCGGTGTGTTTCGATGCGCTAATTAGCGTTTCGGCTTTATTTTTTGTCGTTTGCCAAATATTTCTCTTAAAATTGTTGGTGTTTGGTTTTAAATTTCTATCTTTGCGTCGTGGTTGTGAATAGAAATGGTTGGATACTTCTAAAATTTGCTACCCCGTATATGGGTTATTTTCTATTTTCTTTGTGAAGATGAACATTTCCTTGCCTTTTGGCTTAGAATTGAAAAAACAGCGATACGTATTATAAACTTTTAAATTGGATTTTATTATGGAAGAAGAGAAAGAATTTAAAGACATTAAATTGGGAGCTAGTCTTGCCTATAAAGGCGTTATTTACGAGTGCCGTCTTGGTTTAACGTGTGAGGATTGTGTTTTTGATACAGGGGACAGTTACCCCGGATGTGGTAAACCTTTAGTTTTTGGTGCTTGTTCCAGTCAGAATCGACATGACCAGAGAGACGTAATTTTCGTGGAGATAGGCAAAGAGAAGCCTTCTGTCCCGAAGACGGAGTTTGCGTTGAATGAGGAATTCCAGTACGGATTGAAGCGTTTGAAGTGCGTAAAAAGTAAAAACCCTGGAACTGTATGTTCAGACGACCGTTGTGTTGGATGTTTCTTCTTTGAATGTGGAGGTTGTTATTCATCATCTGATATTGTAGGTAAATGTTTTCCCTCCAAGCGTAGTGACAGGAACGATGTTATTTTTGTAGAAGTAGAACCTAAAGATTGACGAGTATGAAAATAGGATATGAGCCTGCTGTGGGCGAAAAATTTATAGATGAGGGAGTTGAATATGAATGTGCTCCAAGTACTGACCATTGTGACGGGTGTGACTTTTTTCATGGCTGGCAATATTTGGTTTTTTTTGTCCTATTGGCATTATCTGTTCCAAGAAGGAACGTTCAGATGGGAAAAGTGTTATCTTCAAACGTACAGGAAAGTGTATAGAGCATAAGAAGAAGACTGAATTTGCTATTGGTGAAGAGTTTCAGTATGGTCTAAAGACGCTCCGGTGTGTGAAATCAGAGACTCCGGCTTTTTGTGATGAGTGTTATTTTGGAAGAAAGCCTTGTGATGAAGAAGAAAAAGGTCGTTGTGTAGCTGATTCTCGTTCTGATGGAGAAAATGTGATATTTATCGAAGTTAAACCAGAAAATAAAGAGAAATGAAAGAGTTAGAAGAGAAGTTTGAGGGTCGTGGAGAGGTGAAAGGCTACTCGTTTGAACTGTTTGAGAAGTGTCCGGCAGCTTATATCTACAAGAAGACCCATGTAGAGACCGGCACGGTGAGTTTTGAGGTGTTTAAGCGGAAAGAGAACACTTATTTTGATTGTGTGAGCTATCCGACGAGCAAGGCATTTGGCGTTTGGGCGTGGGAATACACTGGAAAACGGCAAGCATTGTGCAAATTTAACGCTTTGAGCAGTGGTTGTATGGAAAAAGATACTATCTTTGCCGATGTAGAAATGTAGACCTGTCGTTAGCGAATGACTTAGTTGATTTTAAATTATTAGTTTATTGGTATTTTCATTTTGATTTAAAATGTTAGTATTTGGAAGGGAATTGTGGCTTTTGCTGTGATTTCCTTCTTTTTTTCTTTGTTTTTAGGATATAGTTTGTATCTTTGCAGTCGTTATTCTATTCACTAAGTGATTGATTTTTCATCCGTCATTATTATTTCAAACTCGTACTGAAACCGCTTGTGAAAGTAGCTTTGTATTGCATGTTGATTTTGTATATTAAAAAGATCGTTCCTGTCTAAGTCGTGAGATTTGGGCAGGTTTTTTTATGTAAGTGGTTGATATATACGGTACGTCGTGATATGCGACAAAAAAAGCCGGAAGTTTGTCTCTCCCGGCTCGTTTGTTACTCTTCCTCCAATTTGTTTATCCTGTCGATTTCCGCAGCGATGATTGCTCCGGCTTTGGCAAGGTCTTGAATTCTTCTTTTTACAGTCTGATGCAGGCTAATCTTAGGGACTTCCAGATGTCCTCTGGTGTTTTCTGCTTTTATTATCCTGTAATCCTCTGTCAATGCAAGGCAGCAAGCATAATAGGGTAACATAGATTCCACTTCTTGCTGATTTTCATACTCGCTGCAATATCCATCTTCTATTTGCCTGCGTCTCTCTTCTGCAATTATTTCTATACCGGAAGGTTTCTTTTCTTTATAATTCTTTATCTGGTTTACAATCTCTTGGACGGACGGGTTAAACAGTCCTCCATCAATGGTAAAGTCCTTTATTCCATACTCCGCTTCGATTTCCATACAGATTTCGACGCAATCCAGTGAGTCAATGTCTATATCGTCGTATATCCGGTCTTCCAAAGATATGTTTTTACGACTTTGTGGTAGTTTTCCTTGGATAATTTTGATTACTTTTTCTTCTACTGTTTCCATAATTACTTGTATTTTAAATTACTGATTTCTATTTCTATATCGTTTATCTTTTCCGTTTGCGAACATTGATTGAAGGATATCAATAAAACAATGAGCAAGATAACTGTTACTTTTAAATCTATTTCTTGCATAATATAAAAGGGTTTTACAAAGCCGCCCAAGGCTCATTCCTAATTTATTTTTAATCAACGTATGAAGTATGACAAAATGGGCAACCGGTAGTGAGTTCTGTGCTTGCTCTCTCGACTGATATTCCGCCTTGGGAATAAATTTGTTTGTTACAATGGTAACAAACGCCATTAGACGGAGCAAACCCTATTCCTTTTGAAAAATTATCAGCCATCCAATCACCTGGGTTGTTTTGAGCTAATTTTTTCAAGTATTCTCTTTGAGCAATTATAGCTTGCTGGGCATTATATGTCTTTTCCATTATTACTAATTTGTTTAATGTTAATCTATTAATTCAAACTCATATACCCACACATGCGGGTTATATGAAAATGTTCCTTTGCCGGAAACTTTATCAATCAGTGAACGGAAAGCATCAATAGGATTGATGAACATTTGAGAACCTTTATACCCATATTGCGGGTCTCCATAATCGTCGTATTCCAATCCATAATCCACAATTCCTTCTTTCAAACAATCCTCTTCTGATATGTCCTGCAACCGTTCCGCTTTTACGTTGGTAATGCGGATGTGATGTGGCATTAGGTCTGCCTTTACAAACATTTTGTTGTTCCACCCATGATGTGTTTTGAGCCTTCCGTATGCTCTTTTGTTTTCATCCCATTTTTCAGTGCGAAAGGAATCGTATCTTGAATCAACAGAATATCCGCTATCTGCTATATTCTTATAGCTTTGTGCAATAGCAACGACTTCGCCAACTTCATACTTAGAAATATAAGTATTACCCTCATCATCCTCGTACCATTCCTTATTTAAGTTGGCAAGGGATATTTGTCTGTCATTAGAAGGACTTGCAATCCTTCTCGTCATAGTCTTCCGACCATCCAATACAGCCTGTGTTAAGCCATATTTTTCGTTAAAAAGTATTTTCTGCATGCTTTAGTCTCCTTTATTTTTAATTCGTTCTAAAACGTCTCTGTTGGCTTCGAGGATATCCTCGAAAGAAGGGATAGGCATCCAGTGAGTCACTTTTACCCAATCCATTTCTACATTAAAACGATTTCTTCCAGTAAGCCAAGCAAGAGTGTAGGTAATATCTTGTTTTGCACTTCCACTTATCACACGGACAATATACCTTTCTCGTTTATTTAGCGAAGATGATTTATCATAAGAGGGATATTTACATTCCACGCTTATCCACGGAGATTGCTTTTCTTTCCATTCTGCACCTTGAACAAAATTAATCTCTCCAAACTTTGCCAAATCTTTACCTGACAAATTTCTGTCAACTGTTCTGTGATTAAACAGTATGTTTTCTTTTGCTGCTTCTTCTAATGTCTGTTTCATACTTTCCCTTTCTTTACGTTATACAATTGTTCAAATACCCATTGGCTGAAATAAGCCGCAGGTTCACCATCATCAAACTTCCCACGATTAATTCCAATCAGTTCAAAAAGCCAATCGCAAACATGAGATGCTTCATGTGCTAAAATGCTTGGCTTAAAATACTTTGGATTTCCAAAAACAGCTAATATGCCCCACTGATTTGTCTCTTTTTTAACTACCGGAAAAACTCTCATAGTTGTGTGAGAACCTAAATCCAACTGTTTAGATTCAAACTCGTACAATTCATCTTCTTCTTCCATTGAGTAAAATGTTTTCTGTACTGTTTCAAAATCTGGCTTTTTCATAACCCATAGCTTCATTGGATATACCTGTGGGTCAAATTCATAAATCTTTTCTTCCATGTTTTTTATTTTTAAAAAGGACATCCGTTGTCTTCTCCGTCAAAAGGTAAGTCACTCTCTTGCCGGACATTGAAGTCGTATGTACTGTATTCATAATCATTTGGTTGGAAAGCCGGTTCTGGTTTCGGCTCTTCCTGCCATCCATACACTATGTGCTCTGCAATGTCATTCTTGAAACGTCTGGTTTCAATCTCATAGTACATCCCACAAAGTGTGTCTACTACTCCTAGAGAACGGTTCTTGCAAATTTCTACCACGTTACCGTATTGCATCATCTCCGATATTCTGGGTGAACCAAAGAACTCAATACCTCTGGTCTCAAAGTCCTTATTAACACGGTGAATGATGAAACAATTGTCTACCGCATTGGTTAAATCGGCTGAACCGGATATGGACTCTTTGCGAAGAAAATCTGTTTGTTTACGAGGATGAGCCACCACAATGATATGGACGTTCTTCTTCTTAGCAAGGTCGCATACCTGTAAGATAAACTGCCTTTGCTTGCTGTTATTGTCTCCGTCAAATCCTTCCAGAGACATAGCCATCAAGTTGTCTATAATAACAAGGCTTACTCCCTCTTTTTCAATGATTTCAGTAATATCAGCCATCAGTTGTTCCCAACGAGAACCATACTGATTGTTGTAAAGGAACAATTTCCCTTTTGTCCAATTGTCTATCCGGTCAGATATGTTCTTCGGAGCATAATACAACGTGTCGTATCCGTCCACCTTTTGCACATAGCTTCGTCCGGCAGCAATCTGGTTTATCCAGCCTTTCAAACGATACCCGACTAGCTCTCCTGACCACAACGCCACCTTGTATCCGGTATTGATGGCATTCAACGAAAGCTGGTTCAACCAAGAGGACTTTCCCGAAGAGTTACTTCCTGAAATCAGCGATACTTCACCCAACAGTAATCCGGTGATGGATTTATCCAATATCCTGAATCCGGTAGGTATTTTCGGAAGCTGAGAAACATCGACGTATTTTATATCCGCCATATTCATCCACTTATTGCCCTTTTTTGAATCTTCTCCCACTGGGGTATAGATTTCCTTGTCCGGACGCTGAAAATTAAATTTTCGCGATTTGGTAACGTATTCTGAGTATTCTTTCCGGCTATAAGCATCCGGCTCATAGTGCAAACGAACATCTTTCCATGTATATTGGCTACAGTGAGAATGAAAACATGTAAATCCAATAGCCCCATCTCGACTAACAAATATAGCTGAATCTGGTGCTTTATGGCTACTATCGAAAGGACATTCTTGAAGAATAATTTTTCTCATGCCCATTGAATCAGTAATATCCCTTGCTACCTGTATCCCATGCTTGCTTAGAAAGTTATCAATGTCAAACTTATCCTGACCGTATCGGTTTTCATAAGTTGGCTTTTCCACTTTCGGCAATTTCTCAGCTACTTTCACAAAGTAGGCTTTATCGGTTGGCTTTATTTCTGAGGGTACAACCAATATCTTACTCATCCGGTGAGGTCTGGATTTAGTGTTAGAACCCTTCTGAGCGACTGAACCATATAACTTTGTAATGCGAGAATTGTTACCAACCTTTACATCAATTCCAATTTTTTCATCGCTGAACATCATTGAAAGAGAATTTAAAAAATTGGAAACTAGCTCATTGTTTTCATCAGTACAAGCCCAACTGTCAATTTTGTAAAGTAGGTGAAATCCATTTCCTGAATCACACACGACCGGATAATTGAATCCCATATCTCTCAGATAGTTCCTCACTTTATTCGCTACTATCCTTGCATATTGCTTTTCTTCATTCGTAGAACTGATTTTAGCACCATCTCTTTCAGGGTCAAAATCAATCAATATCCATTCACGAGAATCAATATGCTTATCGTTAGTACTATCCACTCCATACATCATCTGGTCTTTCTGCTGCATTGAATAACATAGCATCTTGATTTTATTGAAGATGAAATATAGGTTATATCCGGAATCAAACTTTTTGATAGCTTCAATTATTTTTTCATGGTTAGTGAAATATCCAGACCATATATCACCTTTCTTTTTAGTACCTATAGCACGTATTTCAACCAATTCACCTTCCGGTTTGAATATCTCCAATGCCCTTCTAACTTCTATAATGTCCATATCATTTTAGCCATTTTTGTTGTTCTTGACTCCAAACTTCTCCTTTTTCGTTTACATCTCCATCTTGGGGAATATTTGATTTTGTATTCTTAGGATTTTTAGCATAAGGAGAATTATCCGATAAATACAATTCTTTCTGTTTATCACTAAGTTCAAATACTCCATCCCATGAATGCTCAATAGAACGTTGTACGATAGCATAAGCAAGAACCGGATTGTTATCAGACAGGTTGACTAACGTTGTGTATTGCCTTGAAGCTCCTTTTTGAGTTTTATATTGCTTCTTGATTTCATCCTTGTACTCCAACCACTCCATCCATATGTCTTCAAACTCTTTATCAACGTAGGATAAATCTGTTCTAACATCAAATTTACCAGTCTTTTTTTCTTTCTTAGATACGTTAGTATCTTCTCTTTCTTGTTTATTATCTGTATTACTATCTGGTATAGGTTGGACATATTCGGGAAATCCATTTCCCATTTTTGAGAAATGCATTCCCCATTTTTTAATCATTGAAATACCTTCATCAGAAAAAGCATACCAACATGTTCTGTCATAAGCACTACTATTAAAATTATCTTTTATAAATATTCCTTTTTCTACGAGATTATTAATAAGTCTTGATATTTTTTTTTCATTCATATATGGGAATAATTCAGCAAGAGCTTTAGTGGTATTATATGTCCAATATCTACCATAATGAAAATGTTTATCGTTTGCTTCATTCTTCTTAATCCAGTAGAAAAAATTATTAATCAGTATAGCTTCTTCTATACCCAAAATACTGGCTATTTCAATACAAAACGAGTGTTCCATTATTTATAAATTTTAGGATTTATTTTTCTTAATATATGATTTATCTCTTTTTGTGAAATACCTATATTTTTTAATGCATTTACATCTGATATGTTTTGTATCCCACATACAGAATCTATAATCATATTTTCTCCTAAAGGAAAATTATAATCTATTGATTCAAGATAATTTATAAAATTTCCAAAAATATCGCTAATTACTTGATTTGAAAATCCTTTAATATAGAAAGTATCTCTAAATTCTATATATTTTGAATACAATAATTTTCTCTCTTCTGATTCTACATTATGACATTTCTCACATAAAGTTATGTAACAATCATCTTCGTAGTCCCACGGATTATAGTTTTCCTTATAATACTTATGGTGTACGTTTAATGTTTCCTTTGCATTTCCGCAATGCTGACATGTGAAATTATCTCTTTGCATAATTTCCAGTCTTTTCCTCTGCCAACGAGGGTCTTTGAGTAGACTCTGATAATCCTTTTTCTTCATGATTGTGAATGTTAAGTAGTATGAGTGAAAGAAGGAAGTGGAGAAGGTGCACTCACTTCACCTTTCGACAGGTAGCTACTCCATGCCTATCTCCACTTTGCAAAGGTACTAAAAATTGGTTTTAGTACAATATGTTAGATAACATCTTTCTTATTTTTCTCTTCTTCTTTGACTATGAAAATCGTATCATCAATAATAACTGATTTTACTTTCTTGTTTAACACCCACAATCTAGCCGTTTCCGTGCTGATGTCTTTAAGTTTTGCGTATGTAGAGATACGCACTAAGTTTTTTAGGTCTTCCATATTCTATAAATTTTCTACAAATGTATTAAGTAAATTGGCAAATTCCAAATAATTTTGGTTAAAAATGGGGAGAATTTTCTCTCCCCATCCGGTTAGGGTAAAATACTATGGCATTATGACTGGTATCATTACTTCAATTATTTGCATACTATTTCCCCCCATGATATTACTGATATGTTGAAATTCACCCTACAAACAGTAAATCCTAATTTTTCAAGTTCCTTTATCACATCTTTACTAAGCAATTTAAACTCAGCGAGGTATTCTCCGGCTCTTGCATGACGTTCAATCTTAATTAATGCTTCCTCCAAAGTTGGAGATTGTTGTTGTGCTAAATTGAATGCTTCTTCTCTTGTTAACATGATTCTAAATCGTTTAAGTTTTTAATAATAATTTCAATATCCCAAATAGCCATAGACGTAAGCCTATCATGGGATTCAATTTTCCATATCTTTGCGCTTGGATATTTCTCAGTAAGCAATTTCTTTAATAGATTGATGTTTGAATCATTAAAGATTACGTATCTTTCGTTGTCTATTGAGAACCCAAGTTCTTCCAGATATTTGATTTTCTCTTCTTCTGTTCGCTCTTCATCTTCATAGTAAGAACGGCTGATATTACCGCTTAACTTAACTGTGAGTGTGCCATATTCTCCAAAGGACATACTACTAACATGTCCAAATCCTTCTATGTTCCACCACCTCTTGAAATTTGAACAGACGTTCTTGATTTTCTCTCTGAAATCCTCGTTTGTCACCTTCTCCCCTAATTGCTTCCGAAGCTCTCTATTTTCATCATTTAGTGACCGGATTTCGCTCAATCTTTCATTTTGTTCTCTTTCAAGTATCCCTTCATACCCCATTTTTTTCAGGAAAGACAATACATAGGATTCGGTCAAAGATAGATGAGTTTCTTTCATCCCTTCGGTCAATTCTCCCTTTGTCAACTGTTCATAGCAGAATCCAAGATTGAATTGGATATCCTTGTATATCTTTGCCAGTTCCTTGGCTAATTTGCCATCTTTGTCCTCTACTAATGTGGGGTCGTCGTTGCATTTAAAACTTAGTTTTCTTTCTTCCATAATTATTCAATTTCTATTGGTTCATCCTCCCATGTTAATTCTTTACCTGTAAGAAGTTTAATCGTTCCTTTTGGAAGTTCTATCTCAGAAGAACGATAATATGGTTCATCGTTAGAACCGACACAATCCATATTGAGTTTTTCGTCAGACCAATAACAACTATCCTTTTCAGGCTTATGTCTGAAAATGTATTCATCTCCAAACTTATCAATTGCTAACCATGCCATAATTATTCAGCTAATTCCATTTTACATCTTTCAAAAGACACATTATCATTCACTTTCGACATGCTACCATCTTTCTTTGCCTTTTTCAGTTTAGGAAAGACTTCATCAAAAAATATTTCGTATCCTTCAACATAGGCATATCTTCTCTTTTCTGGAATATGTATGCGTTCTCTATTATCAAAAGCCCAACCTTCAAATGGTGGATTAATGATACAAATTTTTGACCCGACCGGAAACGGAGAATTTGAATCTATATATGCTTGTTTCAAATCCATCATCTCTCGCTTTACTGTATCCATTTTTTCTTGGATAATCGCTTTTTTAGCGATAAATTCTTCTTTATTCATGTTCTTTAAGATATTCGATTAAACTTTCTTTGTCTTTAAATATTCTTGTATCCCATTGTGGATAATTATTTCTTGGGATACTTAATCCGTCAGATAACTTATAAACCATCAAAAAACTTCTATCCGTATAAGATATTTCAATGGTTATTTTATTAATATTTGCATAGCAAATATGGTCTCCACTTAGATAGCATACACTATCACCTACATCAAACTCTGTATTAATTTTCATATCTTTTCTTATTTTACCATTGGACAAATCATGGTTACTTCACTCTCATATTCAGGATTCTTTATTTTTAATAAAGCCCTTTCTCCGGTTGGACATATTTCTATATTATCCGTACTGATAGCGTCGATAGCAGTCCTCATTTGCATAGCGTTGAAGTTCTGAGATATCGCCTGACCACCTTCTGCATATATCTTTTCTGTATAGTTTTTGTTTCCTCCCCAATTTGTTGCTGAAATGGTAATTCCTTCTTCTGTAAAGCTGAGAGATATATTTCCGGTAATTGGCTTTTCGAAAATATTTATTGCTTTCAATAAACATAAAAGAATGGTTCTCTTATCTACTCTGACGGTAAAACGGTCTTTGTATTGAAGCAATTGAAAGAAGTTGGGAACTTTCATTTCCATCTTACGAATGAGCAACATGGAGTTTTCACATTTGATGATGATGTTATTTTTCCCGTTTTTAATGGTCACTTCATTCTCTTTCTTTAGAGCTTCCCGAATACCTTTGAATGAATTTCTTGGAATAGATAGGATAGTTTTGAGATTGGATTCAGTCTCGCAAAAATCATGGTACATTTTGATACTGTCAAAAGCAAACGCATGAATGTTGTTTTCTTGAATAAACAGATGCAGGCATTCAAATACCGGTCGCAATTCATCTTCCTTCAAGAATGGGTTTCCCTTAACAATCCAGTATCCCAATGTTTGAGCCGGCATAGTAAACGTTTCCGCATCCGATTCTTGTTGAAGGGTAGGATACCCTTTTGCATCTTCCACCGGAAATTCCATTGTCCCGGTATCGGTATAAATGGTAGCTTTCATTTTTTTCTCTTTATTGGCTTCTTCTCCAATAACTTCAACTTCCATTTCAAATGTTTCATCCCTAAGAAGATTTACATACGATTCAATATCTGCCTTGTTAATACAGAATACAATGTCCTCATCAGAACTGATAATATTGCAGGACGTTTTAATCGCATTCATATCGTCATACGACAATATAGTACATTTGTTGTTTTTAACTGTGATTTTTACACATTCCAGTATCGGTAAAACCTTTCGGTTTCCCGCATAACAGCCACCGATATTGATGGCTTCCAAAAAGTCTTTTCTATTAAATACGAGCTTCATAATTATAATTTATAAGGTATCATATACGGTTCATAATAGTCTACTTGAATATGTTTAGGAGAGTATTCAAGTTTCAAGAGAGTTAATTTCAACATCTCTGTATCAGTAGTATCAAAGGTGTCGAATGAATCAGCGTGCCAATCTCCATCTTCGAAATAACTTACATATATCAAATCACTTTCTGTATTATATACCCGATAAGGGGTAATTCCTAAACTGGATAATTTAACTATGCACTTTAGTTCCATACTTTTTATTTTTTCTTCTTAATCGTTTTTGGATAATTTCGTTCAACTTTTGTTCGATGAGAATGAATGACCTACGGAATAACATGGTATCAGTACGTCTGGTAAATCCACCATTCCATATACAAGTTTCCAGACACATTTCTTTTAGCCATTTTACGCCTTTTGTTCTAGTATGATATGCGTACTCTACATCTTGAATGAAGAATAGAAAATCCACATGTTTCATCTTCAATAGAATATTGTTATTGTAGAGATAAGCTAAAGTAGAAATCACATCTTCCCTGTCAATTGGGAAACGAACTGATGGGAAATAATTATTTAAAATTTCATCCAGTTTCTTGTATTCCTCAATAGCTTTATCAGCTAATTCGTTTGTTGAATTTATAAAATTTTCCGGTTTACAACCCAACTTAAAGGCAGCACTTATGAATGCAGAAAGACTTTCTGCATCTTTCATATCTAATTTTTCATGTCTTGCACATGCCGCATGAGATTTCATCATAAAATAATGCGAATAGCACCGGAGCATCAAATACACTACTTCAATTCGATATTGCTGTCTTCCCCACCGAATACCTATTTCGGGATGGAAATCATTTGTTTTCTTTTTCTTTTTCATCTTCATCAAAAACGAATAAAACTCCATCAATACGTACATGTGGTAACTTTCCTGTCTTTATCCAAAGATATACAGTTTCTTTTACAAATCCTTTCTTTTCAGCGTAACTTCTGATGGTGAGAAGTTTTGAAATATCTACTATCTGTTCTTTCATATTACAATGCTTTAAATTCGTCATTTAGTTCTTTAAGTTTCTTTTTTAACTTGCAAATAGTTATTGATTTAGTTGTATCAAAATCAACCCAAAAGATAGATGCCTCATATCTACGTTCTTTGCTTGAAATAACAATCTCGGAAAATTTTTCACATTCTTCCCATACAGATAATTCTTTTTCTAATTTGTTAATTCTTTCAATTAAATCAACACCTTTCTTTATTTGCTCTCGTTCCATAATTCGTTATTTTTTTTTAGTTTTCTATTCTTTTTACTAACCACTGCTCCATATCTGGCATTTGTCCTACAAACTTCTTTCATCCAATCCGGGTCTTTCGAAATTCCCAACTCCCTCGCTTTCCGAACTAAAGTTCTAGGGGAAACTCCAATCAACTCAGCTAGTTCTTCGTTGAATGTTGTTGCATAATGCCGTTTCAATATACAGAGCATATTACCTGACCATGAGATACGTGTCGAATATCCTTTATGTTCCATGTATAATCCTTTAGACTCATCATAAAACTTCTTATCCGGCACTTTTTTCTTCTCTGCATATTCCATTCTCATCTCTTCTTTAGTGCAATCTTTGCATTTGGAACTATAATAAGATTTATGCTTATAAAAATCCCGCATCCAAAGTTTTCGCTTACATTTAGTACATACTTTCTTTCGTCCCATATATATCTTCTTTCAATTCAGGCATTTGCCCTTTCTTCATGTAATAATCAAGACTTTCATGGGGAGATGGAGTATGCCCATTTAGAATGTCAACAATAATATTCCAAGAGGTCATTACTTTTCGGTCTAAACAGGATTCTCTTTTAGGAGATTCAAGTGTATTTGAAACCAGCCGGAGCGTATCAGCAATTTCCCTCAATTTCCAAACCGGGACTTCTACAATTGGCTCATTCATATTACTTTTAAAATTAAAATTACTAATGTAATGAAAACGATAGCTATTGTAGAGAAAGCGAATAAACAGCCTTTATCGTATTCTTTTTCGTCAGATGGTGTATTATCAATATACCAATCGAGGATATGTTTATTTTTATTCATTCGTATCTTGCCTTAGTTAATTACCAGTCACCACCATCATTTTTTATCCCGTCAATTGTAGTTATACTATTATCAATATTACTACCATTTGATTTCGTAAATTCTGGCGTAGGATTATCTTCCGTATCTCCGTGCATCATTACATGAAGTGAACCACTGGCTGAATACAGCCAAAGACGATTACCGTCTTTCTCCCATTTTTTAGCTAATCTTTTCGATGAATCAATTAGCTTATCTTCTTCGGGTGTACATTCTATCCCGGCTTCTGTTTGATATTTGCTCATTACTATACTGTTTTGAGGGTCATTTATATAGCTAATTTAGGCTCAGAAAAGGTATCTTTCAATCGCTTTAAACTAACTTTATAGTACGCTTCATCTTTTTCAAATCCGATGAAATTCCGTCCGGTGTTTATACATGCTATTGCGGTCGTTCCGCTGCCTATGAATGGGTCTAATATCAAATCCTCTTTATTTGAGGAATTACATATAAACTTTTCAAATAATCTCACAGGCTTTTCCGACACATGTACCTTATTCCCATATATACCTTTTATTCCCTCAATTAGAGTAAAATCACCTAGATTCGCAATTTTACGTGCAGATCCTTTTCTGAATAAAAGAATATACTCTACGTTCTTCATATAATAGGCCGTTGGAACGTGCATATACTTTTTCCAAACAAGTATATTTACTTCTTTAAATCCGGAAGATATCGCTGAATTATATATATCATTTAGATTTTTATCGTTTGTCATACAATAAAAATGAGTTCCATTTTTCAAGATACGATAGCATTCTTTTATCCATATTGAAAATTTAGGTATTTCAAAAAATGCACCTCTTGATTTCCCAGTATAGTCTACATTGTTAAATACAATATCTAAAGAGCCTTTGCAGCCTCCGCTTGTTAGCTTATATGGTGGGTCTGTAACTATCAAATCCACACTCTCATCTGGTATCCTTTTTATACCTATCAGACAATCTTCATTATATATTTGATTTATATTCATTCCTGCTTAGTTACGAATTAAGTTTTTCAATAAATTGTTTCACAGTAGGGCAATCCCTACCCATACATACATCCGGTTCAGAAAGGATAGCTCCATGAGCTTCTGCACAACCGCAGCACCATTCTGATTTGTACTCGCAATTTTCGATATAAGATTCGATAGCTTTCTGCTTCATATCTTCCTCACCAAGACAGAAAGCCTTTTCAAAGGTTTCCAATACAGCCTTTCTTACAACAGAGGTAGCTACACATACACTTTTTTGATGAGCTATTTCGGTTCTTACCTTATAATCGCTATCGCTCCAATGTTCAGAAGCATATTTAGATACATTTTTATTCATTACTGATTATTTTACTCTGATTTTAAATTTTTATAGCTTGGAGCGTAAGTCCAATAATCATACCCATAATTCTCACAGAAATCTCTAATATTACACTCTATATGCAGTTTTTGCCATTCAGAACGGCATCTTATGGAATCTGCGAGGATAATTTCCGTTTCAGCGGGTGGAAGTAAGCTACTTACTTCATACCAATTCAATTTATTCATATTTGTATAGTTATACGTTATTTGGTATGATAAATTCCACATTGTCTTGACTCATATATTCGGAAAAAGAAGCCTGTGAACATACTTTCGAGAAGTCATTATAACACCGTCCACGTACAGAGAAATAATATCTCTTGTCTTCAAGTACTCTTCCCATACAAACTTCTCCGTCGAAGAAGCACACTATCTCATTACCATTGTCCAGCAACTTTTTAAGAAGCCGATAATCTTTACTTAATTTATATGGTTTATTCATATTCATACCGTTTTGAGCCTAATTAGTCTACATCGTTAATACTAATTTCTCCTTTCAAAACTTGCTCTACCTGCCTATCAAGTATCTCTTGAAACTCTATCTGGCAGATAAAAGAGCAATCTGGTATAATCTCTTCCACAGGGTTACCTCGCCATGTTGGCAACTCATCCAAGAAGATACGTCCGTCTTTATCTTTTAGGCACGTAGCACCAACATTACGCTCAATCTGTGCCATTTGGTTGAAGACTTCTGGGAAGTCCTTGCGTATCTTATTCCAGTAGCCCATACCACCCTTTACACATCCGATGCAGTTATTATTATTGTAACCCATCTTGTACATAGCGGGGATTTCAATACCAGCTTTCCAGAGCATTCCCATTGCATCCGGCTTCGTGATATGCTTTTCAATAAGCGGGAATAGTGGCTTTGTGTCCGGGTACTGCTGCTTTAATCGGATAGCCCGATTTATTTCTTTCGGGTCATAATCAAAGCCCCATACTTGCCCGTCCCAACTTCCCAACTCCTTTTCTAACTTATACCTGACCTGCTTCTTTAGCTCAAATGTACAGGCGGCGCCAGTTGAACCATTGATGTATCGTTTCTTAGTTAATACATCTTCTACATTGGCATACTTATCACTTCGTATGGTATGAATAGGCTGTCCGTACCATTTCTCACAATCAGAGAGAAAGCGAGAGTTATCGGGATGTCCTGAACCAGTTTCAATATAATAGAGATGCACATCATTGTACAGACTCAATGCTATCTTACAAGCGACTGCGGATGTTACACCGCATGAGAACCACGCTATTATCATTTGATTTCTTTCTTTATAGTTACACGTTAATAGACATTCTTTTAATATGCGCAAAACAATCATCCATAGCCTTGTCAAAAACTTCTTGACTTATGATATTTTTCTCAATCCGTTCCACGTATTCACTTGAGTAAGATGCAAGTTGGATGCTTGAATCACTATTACTTACATCTTCTCTATTGTCAAAATATACATGTATGCAATCAAATACCACTTCATCACCGATTTCATCAGTATTTACCCTAACTATCGCTGTGATTTTTTCATAAGAAGTATGCGCCATATGAATACACTTTCCAACGAGATATTGATATTTTGCCTTTTTTTTATCGGCTTCCTGCTTCTTTAGCTTCTGTATTTCAGCTTCTAATTTCTGTATTCTGTTCATATCTTATTAATTTTGAATATTATTTAAATAATTCAGGATGCGACTCTTCATACGATTTCCACTTTTTTTGAAACCAATAGAGATAGTTCACAAGATTCGTTATCAAGTTATACTCGGCTGGATACGTTTCTTTATTATATACTTTGAGTAAAGCCGAAAACTTATCAATATCTCTCTGAATGAATCCTTCGTGTTGATATTCTCTTTTTTGAAGGTAACATCCTATCTCGTAAGAAAGACCTTTTTCTTTGCACTCAAAAAAAGTACAACAATAATCTTCTATCTTTCTAAGCACATGAAAGTTAAATAGCAATGCGCTATATACTTCTTTACTTACCAAATTTTCAATCTTATATTTGTCATTATCAGGGAGCAAAATATAAACCCCTTCTGCATATTTGTACTTATCTGTACGCTTGATGTCGTAAATCTTTATATTCATTTTTATTTAATTATTAGTTAAATACTCATGGATTTAAACTCTCTCGGTGAAATATCATTTCCTGCTTCTACAGATTCAAAAAATGACTTAACGGGACATACACATTCAGGCATACCGTAAATTCCGCATTTATCCGGCAAGGTTGCCATAATACATAATCCGTCAGCAGGGAAATGCTGGCATCCTACATTATCATCCCAATTGATATATTTCTGTGCTTCGGAAGCTAATGTGTCGCAGGCTTGTTGATAAGCTATATAAGCATTATCTGCTTTTCGTATCGAATCTTTTATATTCATTACTTTATAGTTATTAGTTAAATTCTACAAAATCTCTTATCTTTAACGCAAGAGATTCATAATATTCTGATTCCTCTTCCGACAACCCAATACGCAAAAATTTCTTGTATAGGTAATGATACTGTTCTAACATATCAAGCTGTTTCTCCGTAAAAACTCTACGCTTTATTTTCTTTATTTTCTTCATTACTTTATAATTTTCTCATTTAACATCTATCACGTTCCTATATACTCCAAAAAAAGGAACATCCACACCACAAACAGAAATTTCATACACAGAATCTTTCTCTATCTTCCCGGCAAATTCAGGATATGCTAAGATACCATCAATGTTGATGCGGAATGTTCCTTTATCAGTGTATAGCAAATAGTATATTCGGGTGCTAATATCCTCTTTGCTGCCGGATACTTTTTCTATTTTATCGACTTTATTCACTCTTACTTTTAAAGTTTGTTGATTGGAAAAGGTTACAAACCAAATACATCCAATGAATGCAATAACGAATATTGCGATAGTTATTTTCTTCATCATCTAAGTTTATTTGTTTATTAGTTATTGGTTAAACATGATGCAAAGATAGTGATAATTTCCCTATTACCAATAGATAATCAACAATTAACAATAGTTTAACTTATGGGCGAAAAGAAACCGGCTGTCCTAATGGGGAAGGACAGCCGGAGAAGAAAATCAAAAGATTGTCTTGTAAGAGGTTTGCAGGGACAAAGATAGCAAAAAATATCAATAAGTTTATTTTTAGAGCATTTATTTTTTTGATTCATAAAAATATTACTATCTTTGTCATGTCCGAACTACGACCGGACGAGGTGAGATATTTCATAGCTGGTATATTATAAGGTTATGTGGGCACTATTGGGGAAGGGTCGTAGCTTCCCTTTTAGTGCCTTTTAAATACAAAGGCATGATAGATTTGAAACAATTCAAAAACAACTCTATTAAAAAAGGATTATGTCAGGGATATACTGACATGTGGAGCGATGAGAAAAGCAAATGCCAGCTTTTCGAACTTGCCTGTGACACCAATGCAGTGGAATACATGGCTAAATCGCTCAGTCAGGGATGGGGATTGTCGCCGGAATATATAGCTGATAAATTCAAATTCTTCATTAATGGAAGATATATCTGCAAATATAAGAATGAAAAAGGGCACGGATATACCAGTACGATGTTGTGTAAATACAATGGTGAGAAATTTCTTATAGACACTACGCTTCTCTGTGTATTGGAAACAAACACCAAACTGGTTGTAAGCCCTTATCATATTTGCAAAATATACGTTGCAGGTGAAAGTAATATGTCTATTGAATTAGGAGAAAACAGCCGATGCTACATTTATCTATATGGTAAAGAGCCAGTATTAACCGGAGATTATATGAATAAAAGGGTAATTGTAAAACGTATCATAGAGGAGGTGGACGAATGATAACTAATCCGAAGTTTTACATGCAGGAAATAGCCAAGCCAGATACTAAGCCTATCAAAGACTTGGAAGTAGATTTTTCCGGCATGAAGTATCTCTCCTGTAAAGGGTTGTCTTCAAAAGGTAAATCCAGAGTATATACCGAACAGTATGCTGATTCTAACGGTATTAGAGTGTATATACCAACTACCTTAACTGTAGATACCGTAGATATCGAATTTGAGTTTGTCTTTGCCGGAGATAACCGCAGAGATGTATTTGATACCTTTTACGAATATGTTAAGAATAAGAAACTGAGATATTGGGATAATGTACGGAACAGGCAAGTCGAGATGTATCTCAGCGACAAGGTTGAACCATCGGAAGACATATTGCTAGGAAGTACCCCTTATATTAAGGCTACTTTTAAGTTTACTAATATAAACGGAATATCCACTAAAAAGTCATAGATGAAAAGCAAGATATGTACATATTTGCCACATATACTTATAGCTATCTCGCTGCTGATATCTATCTATTCATTGTTTCGTAAACCGAATGAAGAAAAGATAGTAACCACTACGGATACTGTGTTTGTGACGAAATATGATACTCTTAGGTATAGTTATCCGGTATTCTTCACGAAAAAGGTAATTGATACAATTACCATCTATCTGAAAGATTCTTCCAAAATAGAACTTCCGATAGAACAGAAATACTATAAACAGGATGGCAGTTATGAAGCATGGGTATCCGGCTATCATCCATCTTTGGATAAGATAAATGTCTTCAATAAGACCGAATATAAAACCATAACGAATACCGAAACGCATACGCTTTATAAATCCTCATGGAGAGGATACATAGGTGGGCAAATACAGACGTTTGACCAGAAGTGGATACCTTCTATCAAACTGACTATAACATCTCCAAAATCGCTTCTTATAGAAGCCGGAATAGGAGTATATGATAACAAACCTGTGTACAATATAAGTGCCGGGGTAAAAATATGGGGGAAATAGTCATGGGTGAAAAGGGATTGCATTTAAAAGCGACCGATGTTTTAATTGGTGTAGATTTAGCAAAAGAGGGAGAAGATAGCCGTAGTTCTGTTCGTCTATTTAGGGCGAAAGCTACATCTAAACTACTTCCTTGCTATCAAATGTCCAGTAAAGAACTAGACGAAAGATTGGATTATTTTTTTAATAAATACATAAATTATGGTAACAAAAGAAACTGAATCATTGACCCAGATGTTGCTAGAATCAAGAGTATCGCAACTTCCAGAAGAGAACGACCCCGCTAAGATATGGGTGTTGGCATTGGTGAAAGTATTACGCAAGACAGGTCAGAAGGACTATGTGATTGCCGAACATGACTTCTTTGGATGGAACGAAATCCGTGTCAAATCAGAAATGGCAGGCGTGGGTATTCTGGCAGAAGTAGAAAGTATTCATCCGTACTCCTATTTGACCGCTTTGGATATGCCGACAGTAAAGACCAAAGAAGATATCATCAATTTCTTGGCTTCTCGTACCAAAGAAGATGCTGAATATCTGTCTTCTCTAGGTAATGATGTTCTGAAAAAGATGCTGTACAACGTCTGCATTAAGAATAAGGCTTCGAAGTGGGGACAGAAACAAGATTATGAAGACTATGTTCTCGGAATTAAAGAGCCGGAACACAAAGTATCTAATGTAATTGACTTCTCCGAAGAAGACAAAAAAGAAGAATCTGTAAAATCTTCTGAGCCTGAAAATGCCGAAGAAGAAAAGGTTGAAGATGAGAATCCGGTATTGGGAGAAGAGCCAAAGAAAAGAGGTCGTAAACCAAAAGAATAATACATGAAAAATAGAGAAGAACTTGAAAAGAAAATGAGTGAGAAGATTGCCAAGTTGAAAGCTCTGTGCAATGATGCTCATTATTCCGATAAGCTGATTAACGACATTTTATCGTTGAAAGCGCAATTGGATATTGAACCTACTTATATCCATATTCCCACTAAAAGTGTGATGAAGGATGAAGCCGGGAACGATATAGAGTATAACTTCGGTCACTTCAATTTGATTAAGACAAAAACTTGTATCATTGTTGGAATGAACGGTTATAAAATACTGGTATTCCCTTGGATATATACTTTGTATTGTCATTTGGATGCATTGATAACATTCAAAAGTCAGTATGAGGGATTTTCTGAACAAGAAAAATCCAATTACGATGCTTTGTTGAATGCCACTATGGTCATTCTTTTGAATCCTACAACTTGTTTCTCCGAAGACGATTATTGGATTCAGCAAGCTACCTATCTTACGAAGATGCAGAATGAACTCTATACCCGTCTACTCGAAACTCCATTGCAGGAAGAAGATGTAGTAGCGAATGAACAGTTCCGGCAGGAAGTTGAGATGATGGAAGATTTGAAGTCAGAAATTAATAAGAAGGACGATGGAGGAAAATCAGAATCAGACGAAAGTACCGGGCTTTGAGCCAATGGGACAAAATTATACTCCATATCCTTGTGGAGAAATATATCCTGATTTGGAAGGGGTAGACAGAGTACGTGTAAGATATAAAGAAGACGGTAGTTATGAAGTTGCCCCGGAGAGACTGAACATTGGCGGATATACATATTTGAGACCTAAAATGCAGGAAGAAGAACTGAGTAACTTGGTAAGTGATGGAAATATCCGACCGGATTATTATAACTATGCGATAGAAGCGGTTGAATATATCCACAAGAACAAGCTCGACTTCTTTCAGGGAAATGTGGTAAAGTATATTACCCGGTTCAGAGAAAAGAACGGTCTGGAAGACCTCAGAAAAGCCAAAACGTATATTGACCTTTTAATTGAAAAAGAATATGGCAAAGAAAGCAATCCGTGTAAAAACGGGTGTAAAGGTTGTGAAAAAGAACAATGCTCCTGTAAAACCAAAGTTTAGCTCCGGTCAGGGCGGATTCTTGACTGCTAAGATTGCAACAACTGTAAATAAAAGAAAGGGTAAATAGTGATGAATAAATTTTTGGTGCGATTTACAATTCTATTTTGTACGATATATTTCTTATACGTATTATATTTTGCATGGCAGGGAATTTCAGTATTCAGTGATAGCTACAAAGTGTTTCTTGAATATTGTCTTTTCATCCAAGCAAATGAAAACAAGAAATATAATTGTAGATATATGCGCTTTCTTGCACTATCTCTCTTTATTACCGAAGCTATAAGTGTTATTGATACACAATTCGATATAATACCGGATGGCTTCATTGCCTTAATCATTTTTGCTTCTATATGGACTATCGGTATTATTACTACCCTAATTCTTGCTATTAATCATTTCAAACGTGTACAAAAGGCGAAGCGAGAGAAAAAAGAAATAAACGATAACTTATTAAAACCAAAATAGTATATTTGTAGTTGAGGGATAGTTCGGAGTAATTAACCGGACGAAAGGCTATGCTGACGGCTTTCCCTCAATTATAAACGTCAGCTTATTGTATAAAGTCAGCTAATATGAGAAGTTTAACAAAAGAAGAATTTATCTGTAAATCAATAGATAAGCATGGTTATAAGTATGATTATTCTAAAGTAGAATATACTAATAATCATTCCAAGGTATGTATCATTTGCCCGATACATGGTGAATTTTGGCAAAACGCCAATGATCACATGGATGGAGGCGGATGCCTACAATGTGCAATTAATAAGAAAAAAAAGAGAGTATGGGGAGTAGGAATAAATGATTGTGAAATTAGGTCTAAAGAAAAGGTCGTAATTGTATGGAGAGATATGCTACAAAGATGTTATGATTCTAATTTTGTAGAAAACAATCATACTTATACTGGTTGTTCTGTTTGTGATGAATGGCTCTATCTTTCCAACTTCAAAAAATGGTTTGAAGAGAACTATGTGGAAGGGTATCAGTTGGACAAAGACATCTTGGTTAAAGGAAACAAGGTATATTCACCGGAAACATGCTGTTTCGTGCCGAGAGAGATAAACTCTTTATTTGTAAAAAATTCCAATGTTAGAGCTAATGTGAGATTAAGTGGATTCAAATATAGAGCAGATATTAAAATTAGAAAGAAGTATATTCATATAGGATGTTTTGATACAAAAGAGGAAGCGGAACAAGCATATATTAGAACTCGTATTAACCTTATAAAGCAATATGCGGAGGAATATTATAATGCAAATAAAATAACATTTAAAGTTTATCATGCGATGATAAATTATAAATATATTCAGCAAAATTGATAAATAATGAATTTGAGTGAGAAAGAACAACAAGTCTTAGACCGCAAACCTTCCATAATGAAGTTCGTTGCGAAACAGTTATTGAGAGGTATAAACTCAATACTAAATGACGAATGTGACGAGAATGAGTTAGCCAATACCATCAGTCACATGGACAAATTGGGGACAGCCTTTGTTGACCCTGATGAATATTGGAATTATGACCGCTGCATGGATGAACTCGGAATGGGTCAAAATAGAGCCGCTTTTACTGCTCTTATGAAAAAGCACGGGATTAAGAATCGGAAAGTGAATAACGTACATGTCGGATTTCCCAAGGCTGATATCATTGCATTGAAGAATGAACTGAAAGAAGATTTCAAAAAACGCCAAAAAAGACAAAATAAAAAGGAAATCCAACAGTCGTGGAAGTCTCATATAGTCTAGAAAGGAGGTCTATATGGCGCACGAGAATGGTATCATTACCAGACCGGTTCAAGTCTCTAAAGATATATACCCTGTTCTTGGAATTTCCAGAAGAGAAGATGGATATGCTTTAGCCTATGCGTGCTACAATACGCATAAGCAAATCAATATGTTTTCCAAGATTAAACCGGTTCGATATTCTAAGCCTAGTCACGAAGACGACCCAGAGTGGTTTAAGGGAGATATGGGAGACAACTACGGATTCCTCTTGACTGACGGAACAGCTATTGTTTCCTCTCTTCCCACTTTTGGTACAGTGGACGGCATAGCAAAATGGATTTATAATCCTCCTAAAAGCGGTGAATGGGCAAGGTCTCTTGATTTTGATGGGTACAATCATTATGCAGATGCTCCCATCCACTTCAACATGAATCAACTGATAAACAAGGACGGACAGTCCATGTATCGGTTGTATTACTCTCAGGCTAATGCAGATATTCCTTTTTCGGAATTCTTCAAGTACAACCCAGCTAGTGCAACTAACCCAGAGTATCGTCTTGCGTTCATATATCGAACGAAGGATACCCTGCCATCGAACTATCAGTTTGTATTGAGTCCGCCTAACCATAAATGGGGAAGCTCGGATTACTACCAAATGGATATTAACAGTTGGCTGTTAGATGCTGGAAAGCAGGTTGAACTATCTGTATATCTTACTTTAGTAAAGGAAACGACAATCCCCAGCAATGTAGAAAATTCCGGTTTGTCTAAAATCACTCCGCTTATTCCGCTTGTGTTTGAAGATGCAGGCGATAAGATGGAATATCTTAGACTGTTTACCAATGAAGAAGCCTATGTTGAGCCAATCACAATCGACGAGGTTGACCTGTTGGCGAACAAAGCGTCTGTACCGGGAACATGGGTTATCACCTTCCGAATCTACTTCCATAGCTCCAAAGGAAACTCTGTTACTCTGGATTTATCCCAATACACGATTGAGTTATATTGCGGTTCATGGAATGGACAATTTAAACTACCCAGCGGTGTCATATCCAACGATTTGGTATTTGAGGGTGTGTCCGGTAGTGCGACGGCAAGTGGAACAGGTATAAGCAGTGTAACTGCCAAAATTACCTACAGTCCGCAACCGGTGGCAAACTACATCATGCACTCATTCGCTGATGGGTCTACCGGTTCGGATGGATTTCCTAAAGGGAATGTTACGTTCTACCTTATCCGCAAATCGGATAAAAAGAAGATGTTCATTGAAGATATTGATTACCACAATTATGTACCTATTACAATTTCGTGATTATGGAAAAGGAAAAAGTAGATATGCTTATCAGAGGGAATTTGATATGTGAAAATAAGTTAATGGGGGGGGCAATTTCAGGCTATGATGAGGAACTAGACACCCAATATGATATCAGTTGCGCCATCATAATTGATGGAGATGTACATGTAAACGCATTCGATAGCTCTCACTCTATAGTGCTAGTTACCGGATGCGTTGCTACGAAAGGGGGTGACTATGGGGCATAGTAATGGCGTTATCACCAAACCTGTAACCACTCTTGATATATGTGAAGTGTTAGGCGTAAGTAACCGTAAAGTTGGATATTTATGTTCAAATGAGCATGGTCAGATAAATCAATGGGCTAAATACAAACCAGTACCATTAGCAGCATGGCATCATCCAAATGAAAATTGGTATAAAGGAGATGATGGTAATTGTGGCTTAAAAATGGTACAAACGTTAAATCTTGTAAAAAGTTGGCAAGATGGCTCATGGGATTATGTACCACCTACAGGAGCACCGGACTCTCCATATAGAATGTTAGATTTTGATGGATACGATTCAAATGCTGTACCATTTATACATTCAGATTTACCGTATGGAGAAGTAAAAAAAGTAAGTGCATATTATGATAGGTCATTAAGGCTTAAATATATAATAGAACCGGAAAAAGAGGGACAATTAGCTTTATCTGACTTAAAAGATGCAATTATTAATCCAAATGAAGCATTTATATATGCAGAAGTTCTGTTGAAATTATCAGATGGAACATATTCTACTGTAAAAGAAGTAACAAGTGATTTCTTTTTAAGCGGTTCTCAAAGAATAGATATTCCATTAAAGAATTTGAAAGGAACATACTATGTATTATTAGGTCTATATAATAAAGTCGTAGAAAAAAAGATTGTAATCCCTTATAATCATCAATGGGCTAATATGGTACAATTAGAAGTAACAAACAGCATTGATGATTACGACATTCTTTTTATTCCCTTAGCTGTATGGAATTACAATGAATCTAATATAAAACAACAAGACAATCTTGTTGAATTTAATAGATATATTGATTATCAAAACGTATATACTAACGATAATATATTTAGAACAGACGACTATAAAACTCAGGCTATATCTTTTGTAAATAATTCATCGTCAGTAGTAATGCCAGATACTCTTGATATTTTCGACCCTCAAACTGAACAAACTATTACGATGGAAAAGTTTTATACGGATAAAGGAGGTATTCATTGGTTTAAGGCTCAATTGTTTAAAACTTTCCCATTCCCAAATATAGGTGCGGAATATAAGACTTTTCGTTTTTTTACTCCTGAGAACGGATTTGTTGCACAAGTATTCATGGGGTACGGACCGTTTTTGTAATAAAAAAGCCCTGCATCGGAACAGATTGACGCAGGACTTTTACAGAAGAAGAGGTTTGAATCAAAAATCAAAAAATACGATAATTATTACCCTAAAAACAATTAGTCAAATTTCATCGCCAAGCACTTCTATCCGAGCTTCCGCTCTTCTATTTTTACGTTTCATCGAACCGCTACTTCTTAGGGAGCTTTCGCTCCGGTCGTCCATAGGAGGGTTCTCACCGTACAAACCCCGGTGTGCCACCGGTTGATAAGTTAATCAAATTAGTTCTATATGCAGTTTGGTTATCACTGCGAACTATAATTTATAACATATTTAGTTAGATACCCGTTTTAGCTTTCGGCATAACAGTGGTGGGGTCGAAAGTCTTTACTTCGGTCATGTATGTTTCAATGGCAGTCATAATCTTGCCCATTTCCGTAAAGTCGGATACGTTCTGGAACGTTACGGTAAACGAGCCGTTACTGTTGAAATACGCTAGGTCGGTATTCTTATCCAGAGTCTTTACTGTACCACTCTCAAATGCGCCTAGCTCATTGTCGGTGAATGTTACATTACTTTCGATAAAATAGTCGGTGGTGTCTTTCGTGACGATTTTCACGTTCATCGAATTAAGTTTTTCTGCTACGATAGCCATAATGATAGTTTTTAAGTTTATAAACTGAACGCAAATATAAATATAAATTGCCGGATATCAAAATTATATATCAAAAAAAAATAAGTGTACGTATAAGACATGTCCCGAGTTCTTTTTTTTGATAAGAGAGAAAACTCGGGACATTTTTTTTGTACTGCTAACTTAAAGTAATTATTGTAAGATGCGGGAGGCTCATGCCTCCTGTTTCTCACATGCTTAAAAAATACCTCCCCTATTTTCACAAACAGGGGAGATACATCAAACACTGTCATTTCAAAATTGCTTATGTGTCGCAAAGATATGGAACTACTTTAAACTTTCCAAATATTCTATTCTCTTTTTTAGCTCTCTTATTTCATCTTTCAATATTTCAACTTCGGATTTTACCTCACGCAATCCAAGGACATTGAGTTGAACCGCACCTACAACGGTGAAAAGGAACTCTTTGTCTAGCGGATTAATCTTCAAATATCCATCTTTGTCTTTGGACACCATTGAAGTACAAGATTTGATGTCCTGTGCGATTAATGAGGTATGTCGTCCGGGCTTATAAGTCCGGACTGCACGCTTCATCTCTTCTTCACGATATTCAAAGTCTTGTACCATCCCGAGGTCTAGTACTCTTTGCTGATAGTCTTCCAAAGAGAAGTTCTTCTTTAAATTCCGGTCAGAAGTAGAACCAGCGGATACTTCACCGGATGCAGCAATGTTTCCACCGGATATCCATATAAACTTCGCCTGTGAAGACATCTGGATAGTTCCTTCTGCCTGTATATTCAGATTGATATCGGTAAATCCACCATTGTTTGCAAAGTTCGGGAAGAATGCGATTTCAGACCATCTAGTCCCGGGATAACCACCTGCACCCATCTTTATCTTTTTATCCCCAGATGTACCTAACGTGATAGATTCATCTCCCGTTGTATTTCCATTGATGTAAATACCTTTGGTAAATACAGCGTTTGAACCTACCCTTAGTTGCTTAGCTACTCCCAATCCTCCGGTGATTTTCACGGCAGCGGCAGTAGTGCTGGTCGCATCGGTTGCATTCGTGAAGGAAACAATTCCGGCTGCGGAGAGAGTAGAACTAAGCGTGGTTGCTCCACCTACTCTTAACTGCTTAACAATTCCGACACCGCCATCACAAACAAGGCTTGCTGCTGTGGTACTGGTCGCATCGGTTGCATTATTTGCGTTTACTACTCCACTTACATTCAGTGTACTGCTCACTGATAGTGTAGAGCTTAATGTAGCCGCACCACCCACTCGCAATTGCTTGCCGACAGCTAAACCACCTACAATCCTAACCGCAGCGGCAGTGGTACTGGTCGCATCGGTAGACAAGTTGAACAATCCAGTAGAAGCTACAGTTAATGTACTACTGAACGTAACCGCACCGGATACTTCAAATGCCTTACTATGTAATAATTTACCCGTAGTACTATCCCATACTGTTCTCCAATCATAGTTGTTATCACCCGAATCAATACGAGTTTTATAGAATCCGTAAAATCCGATGGAGTTTTTCAATCCTCCAAATACTACTGCATCTCCGGCAAAAGACTTCACTCGGTATAATGCGTGTGCACTAGCTTCTGAGGTATTCTGATTGCCTGCTATAAGATTAGTTCGGGTAGCTAATGAAATCCATTGTCCGCCAGAATAAGGTACTGATAGTAGACCACTGGTTGCAAAAGTTACATTTCCGCCAATAGTTACATTTCCGCCCACTCGAAGCTGTTTCACAATGCCTACTCCACCATCGAACACTGCTCCCGCAGCCGTTGTGCTAGTAGCGTCCGTAGCGTTGTTAGCATTCAGTACCCCTGCGATGTTCACCGTAGAAGACAAGGTAGCTACTCCACTTACATTCAAAAGTACAGAGTACATGTTTGACCATCTGCGAGTATCTTGTCCTAAAGCGGTAGCATTCGCTGCACCCGCTTTTAGAACCCCATTTTGAATAATCAGGTCAGCCGTCGCTTCACCAACCGCTTGACCATTTACTATAAATGCAATTGTTCCACTAGCCGGAGCAGTGATGTAATTAAGGCTACCTCTTGAAAATTTAAGATGCCTAACTGCTTCTGTATTTTTGATGGTTAGGGTATTTACCGAGCCTGCTCCGGTAACAGCTAAAGTGCCACCGATTGTTGCAGCGTTAGCTACCCAAAAGTTATCTCCTATAGCAACCCTTGGGTTTCCATTAACACACCAAACTGCTTGGTGTCCTGTGGCTCTATCACTCGCAGAATGCTGATATGCAAATCCGTATAGATTACCAAATCCAGAACCATCATCGGCAATCATATAATTAGTTCCCATAGACCAAATGTGACCAATCTTCGCAGAGTCATATACACCATATACGCCTGACCGTCTGGTAGCTGTTGAATAAGGAACTATCTTGCCATCTGACTGAATAGTCAACCTACTATTATGGTTAGTAGAACCTAAAATTACGGCTTCGCCTTGTACTCGCAAATTAGCAGTCGTAGAAAGACCGGAAGTAGTATATAGTTGAGCTATAGCAGTGTGACCAGTAGGAATACTACCCGCAGTATAAGTAGTGTACAGCGTCCATTTACCAATTGCTCTATTTGCAGGTTTATATGATACATAAACATAATTTTTAGCAGAAGTTGAATTGTAATATACTTCTAAATACACCTTTGCTGTAGTAGGATATTCCGTAGTTGTATCCTTAACAATTCTAATGGAAGTGAATACTCCGCCAGAACCTCCTATTTGTGTAATTACAGGAGAAGTAGTACCATGTGCAGTTGATACATTAAATATAAGACCTTTATTCTCATTATTTACGTAACTATTAGTTATTGCAAATGTGCCTGACCAACTATAATTTGCACTACTATAGTCAAAGTAAGCGATTCTAATCCATCTCGCAGCCGTACCTGTAGGAGTATAGGAAGCGTCATATTCCAACGGGATATTGGAAGCTCCTATTCCTCCTACCATCTGAGCATTGAGGTTAGTCACCATTGTAGTCGAAGCTACGGTAAGCGGTGCTGTTCCGGTAGCTACTCTGGACTGGAATTGAGTGGCATTTACGGCACCAGTGGTTTGTATAGCCTTGTCAGCATACCAAGTATAGCCATTCCAATACCATCTGGCATCTCCCACAGAATTGTAAAGTCCTTTGTTTACCGCGCTATTCTGAAACCATCCATTATCACAAAAATAATATCCAGTCGCTTTAACATTACCTGAGACATGCAATCTTTGTGTCGGGGCAGTCGTTCCAAGCCCCAAGTAACCGTTAGGTTGTAAGAAACGAGCAGCTTCGGTATCTCCATTCACCCTAAGTATAATAGAAGAGGTACTACCAGATTTTAGATACAAGGTAGTATCACTTTGTACATTACGAGTGAACACGGTATTTGCAACAATAGAAGCAGTGCCGATAGAATAAGTGGCTGTAGCTCCTGTAAAACTGATGCTACCTACATTTGACAAACTACCGCTCACATTAGCCGTCCCGTTGAAGCTCTGTCCCCACAAGGTCCGTGCTGTCTGTAACTTGGTAGCGGAAGCCACGTTACTTGACGTAAGGGCGTAAGCGGAGCCGTTAGCACTCAAAACAGAAGTGGTAACATCAGCGATAGAGCCGTTTATCTCACTGTTGTTCACTACAGCGGCAACATCGCCATGAGCCATGGTGTAATACTTGATGGCAGTGAAAGCTATATTGCTATAAGTGCCGATAAAATAAGCCGCCACCGCCTGCATATTCGTGTGCTGTAAGGCGTAATATGTTTTACCTCCGTAGGTACAAGTAACCAAATTCCAAGGAGTATTTTGCCCGTAAGTATTAAATAAAAAATTACTATCACTGCCTGTGCTCCATTTACTGTACCAAAGATTTACATCCGCTGCCTGATATCTTGTACTCCCACCTTCTGAGGTATATAATTTCCCTGTTAATCTATGAGTGGCTGTTGTCGTAGTTTCCCACAACAATACAACGTAATATTCATAATCAGCTTTAGAGAATAGATTCTTCGTATGTGGTATCATGGTACCTTGGTTACTTGTAGCACCACCAAATGAAGGATAACCGCCCGGGGCTACAGAAAGATATTTATCTGCTCCATATTCATACAAATATGCACCATTCGTACTTCTCCAACCGAAACAAGCTTTATTATCTGTGCCGTTTTTTATCAGGAAACCAGGAGTCTGAGCCGTAGTACTTATTATCCCCGAAGCCTGAATAGTACTTGCCCCCGACAAAGCACCGGACACGTTGGCGGTTCCGTTGAAAGACTGACCCCAAATAGTTCTGGCAGTGGTCAGCTTAGCAGCACCACCGGAAATGGATATGCCCCACGTTCCCGAAGCTCCTGTTCCCGTTTTAGAAGGAGCGTAGTCATTATAGTTCGCAGCATGAAGGATTGCATTACCTTTATAGGTCAAAGAGGTCTCAGATACCGTTAAGCTATTTGCAACATTCCACGGCTCAGAAGTCCAACCGATAAATCCTCTCGGAGAAGCATTGTTTGTGGTGAAGCAACCAATACCAAATTGAGTGGCTGCATAGTTAGCTGTCTTCCAATATAATCCTGTAGCATTGGTGGTCGTTGAGTTATTAACATAATGAAGATTACTTCGTCCCATTAGTATGGATGAAGAGAACGTTTTTGTTCCTCCAATAGTTTGGGCATTTGTAGTATCAACAAAAGTAGTACCTTTCGTTACGGTAATAGCCGTACCGGACTTGGCAACCGAAGTCACTGCATTGCCTGAACCGGTAGTGGTTACAGTTAATGCAGAGCCACCTTCCAGACTAACTACCCGCTTATTGATTTGCGCAATGGTATAAGCATTGAATGTATTGTTGAGGTCGGTATCTTTATACTCTCCATTCAATTTGCTATATCCATACACATTCTCGATTAGTCCACCGCCACCGCCTGAACCGCCTGAACCTACACCACCCGCAGAAACCTCACCAGTAGCGTAGAAGTTAGCAACCGTTCCGGTAGTTACGTGAGTAAGTGCCAATCCGTCCGCTGTAGATTTCAGGTAGTAGTTGCCAATCCGAAGTCCACCGGATGCAGTAATCTGACCTGTAACACTGAGAGTAGAACCGAAAGTTACAGCACCGCCAACTCTCAACTGTTTAGCGACTCCAATACCACCTGCCGTCTTTATAGCGGCAACAGTAGTTGCGGTAGCTTCTGTAGTATTTGTTACGTTTAGAATACCTCCAATGTTTGTACCATTTCCCATAGTTACAACACCGGTACTGTTATTTATATACAGGGGTCTTAAACTATTGTAAGTTCCATACTGGTCGTCTTTGGCAGTCAACATAAAATAGGAGGAATTACCATCGTTATATATGAAAAAGCCATAGCTATTATAAACAGCACGGAAAGCCTTAGCGGAGGTTGACCGAACTTCTCCGGATACAGCAATGTGAGATGCAAACGTTCCTACACCCGCTACGTTAAGTAATTGGGTACAGACGTTTGACCAGCGATTAGTGGTTGTACCATTTGTTAATGTATTATTTGCTCCGGGATATATACTTCCGGCTGTACTCATAAGAATACCATTAGCATCATTTCCGGCTCTGGTAATATATAAAATATCTCCTTTTCGGTATAAACGAGCAGTAGTTCCCGTACCATCATAGATAGAGATACCCGTTGTTGCGCTATCACCCTTAACATTAATACCCGCTGTCATTGTGGTATAAGTGTACCCAAAGTGTCCTGCACCGGTTACCGCAAGTTTGCCTGTTACCGATGTATCTCCGAAGAACTCATCCATTCTAGCGGGTGTATCAATATTGGTGTATCCGGTCTCCGAAGTAATCAAAGAGATGGTAGAAGTTCCTCCCCAAATAGTCTGATTATCATGTCCTGTATAAATTGTTTTTAGATATACTTTGGGGTAATACCATTTAGTAGCCGTAGTTCCTAATAGAATAACACATTTACTACCGTTATATGCTAAACGTACACCTTTACTGTAAGCACCTTTTGTATGGTATCCAATATTTACCCATTTCGCACTACTTGCAGTTCCACCACCATTATAATTATATGCACCAATTGTAATGACAGAAGCATTCGCAGTCGTATTATATTCATATATCCATATTTCATAAATATTCATACTGGAAGTCCAGCCATTCGGTAGTGTAATACAGATAGTTCCTGTTGCCGGATTACCTGAATTATCAAGATAACCTAAGAAGTTGTTGATACGACCACTTCTTGCAACTAGGCTTTCAACCCCGAGCAATGTTCCGGTTATATTCGCTGTTCCATTAAAGGACTGACCCCACAAAGTTCTGGCTGTTTGTAGAGAAGTAGCTGTAGAAGCATTTCCGGTTAAATTACCAGTAACGTTACCGGTAACATTACCTACTAAAGCACCTCTAAAAGTTGGAGCAACGATAGATGCAGAAGCAAGGGTTAATGTCTTGCTGGTATATCCTTCTGGAATGCTACCTGCGGTCAATGCTGTAGATAAAGTCCATGTAGTATTAGCTCTACCTACCAAAAAGACATTGAATGTTGCATCTGTCATTGCGGCTATTGACCTCACTTCTAAATAGCCATAATGACCGGAATAAGTCGTATGGTAAACCAGGCGGAATTGGTCTATGGATGCAGTTGAATAATTAGAACCTCCTAATTGAATAAGACTTTGATTATTACCATAATTGGTAGATACCTGCAACAAGAAAGTAGAATGTCGTCCAGATACCGTTACAGATATAAAGAATAACGAATTTGTTGGATTTATACCTACCCCTGTAGAAGCTAATCTATACCATCCTTGTGCTGTTGTAGTACCTTTATATGTTACATTTCTACCATATGCAGCATTTATCTCATTAAGACTAAATGAAACGTTTGCACTACCATTGACGCTTTTAACAGCACCACCAATAGTGAGGTTGCGAGCCGTTCCCCAGTTTGCGGTTGTTATATTTGCAGTACCATTAAACGAAGTTCCGTTTATGGTACGTGCCGTTTGTAACTTGGTTGCGCTTGCCACATTGTCAGTAATATGTGCCAATTGATTCCAAGCATCCCATGCAGTACCATTATGAGTTCTTGAATACCAATTTCCAGCCGAAGATATCATTAACTGTGCCGTATAGCCACTAGCATTCCTCAGCACCATCAATCCATAAGCACCTACTTGACTAGGTACATTGGTTGTGGTGTTACTTCCGCCTGCATAGTACAACTTGCCAGAATAGTTAGTGTAAGTATAACTATTCAAGTCTTGATTAGTTAACTCTGTTGTTGTTAATCTTGGTGCAGTTCCAGTAATAGATACGCCTAATGTTGTAGAACACTGAGTGATTGTACCTGCGTTCATGTAAACCGGAAGGGAAGCAGAGCCTACAGTTGCGCTCATAGCTGTGAGCAATCCACCAGTCATATATATACCTCTACTAGCTGACCCGACTGTAGAGGTAGAAGCAGTGAATACACCCCCATTTAGATAGATTGGGTGAGTACCTGTACCAATAGAAGCATTAGAAGCCGTCGGAGTACCCGCATTCAAATAGAAGAACTTCGTATTAGAACCTACCGTAGCCGTACCCAACTTTGTCGCTGTGGCTGCGTTTCCCGTGATGCTTACACCCAGCGTCGTGGAACATGCTGTAATAGAGCCAGCATTCATATATACAGGAAGACTAGCAGAACCAACGGTCGTTGTAAATGCTGTAGGAACACCCGCATTAAGATAGAACGGTTTAACTGTAGAGCCAACGGTCGTTGTTCCCAACTTCGTAATAAGAGAAGTGTAGTTCCCTGTATGAAGTATTTGCTGGAATGCCTGCCATGCTATTTTCGTACCATTCCCTATACCTGTTCTTAGATATACAAGGTTAGTCATCGAAGTCGGAATGAATATATCAAGAACAGCTTGTGAACTTGTAAGCGTAGCCCCAGAAAACCTTTGAAGCATAAGTCCATGACCATAATCAGTCGGATAACCGGTATCCTCGGCACTTGATACTTGGTAATAATATACTCCATTGTCGGTAAATACTTGTTCCGCTGTTTTATTTCCCAATGCTTGATGTAGCCGATGTGCATATCCTAAGACATTGATAGCCCAACTTCCGCCAGCACCCGTCCCATCTTTTTTGGGAGCATAGTTATTGTAGTTACGAGCATCTAGTATAATATATCCAGTGCCATTATAATTATGAATAAGGTCTGTTGCGTTAGACCTGATAGCAACAGAACCATTTAAAGACCCCACATGAGTTCTAGTTCCATCCCAATGCAACATGGAACTTCCCGCAGAACCATCAATGCCTATATAGTGGTTTGTTCCTAAAAGCATGGCGTAAACACCTGAATCTGCATCAGTCCAGTTCAGTGCTCCGGTCATATTACTACCAGACTTTAAAACATATTTACCGTCTGCCTGAGTTTTAGTATAAGCATCTGTAATGCCATAACCAGCGATGGTAGTTGGCTTTGATGTCAATGAAGAGAATGCTAAATTCCCTTTGGTAGCGGTAATCGTAGAACCTGTTTTTACAATATTTGTAAGAACTGTTCCTGTCCCATTGACAACTAAACTGACGGCTGCACCAGACTTCAAATTTTTTACGTCCAAATATATCTGATTGATACTGTAGGCGTTGAACGTATTGTTTAAGTCTGAATCAGAAAATTCGTCTCCAAGGGAAGAAGAACTATATACGTTCTCAATGAGACCGCCTCCGCCACCACTTCCACCAGAGCCAACACCTCCGGCTGATACTTCTCCGGTTGCATAGAAGCTGGCGATAGAACCGTCTTTCTTTTCTACATAAAAAGCATTGTTAGCCGCATCCCATTTCAGGATACCATCTTTTAAGATGATGTCTCCACCAACTGTGAGATTGTTTGATATGGTTAAGTCTTGGAAGGGAACTTTTGGGATAATAAAATCCGGCTCACTATTTATCATGCGGACATCAAAGGACTTCAATAATCCCTCTACACTTTTTTCGCTGATAAGAAAGCTGGCAGCATTGGCATGCAGCGTACCGGTCTCATCCCACCATAAATTACCCTTAGCGAAATATCCTGTACCATCCATACGGATTGCAGAGGAAGCTACATCTTTCGGTCTATCATCATTGGTATAATCGAAATAGTCCTTCATTGAACCGCCATACCATGCAGCGATGCCTCCACCTGTTGCAGAAGCATCATATAAGCCACTCATTCCGGATTGTACGACAAATTCTTTTTTATCATTGGTGTATCCTAAAACATTGAGCGAATTTTGGACTAATCCACCTTCAATAATAGTATATTCGCTAAATGCTTTCTTTAAATAGCGATAGCTAACAGCTTCCGTTAAAGCATTTTCTGCCTTACTATCAATCTGGTCTTGAATGTAAGTATTGGCAGCATTTAAAGCAGCTACGAAAGCTCCGTACTTTGTGTTAAAGGTATCGTATTTACCATTTACGGAAGCTCTGTCCGTTGCATCGGCTGTCCCTTTTTCTACAACGGCTTCAATAACGGTAGTAAGGTCTTCTACAGCTTTCCCAAAAGCCGTATAAGTTGTGTTCAATGTAGTCTTAGCTGTTCCGGCAAGTAACGGATTAGCGTAGACTTCTGTATAACTCTTGTCTACATCGGCTTTAACTGTAGCAATGCTTTTCAGATAAGCACCGATGGCAGAAGCCTCTCCACGGTCTACTACCCCATCAGCAAAAGCATCATCAGTAAAGTTCTTTAATCCGGCTACATCGGAATTGATTTTATTGATATCAGTCTTTACGTTATCAATATCTTCCTGTGCTTTTGCAGCCGCAGCAGCCGCAGCATCGGCATTTGATTTTGTAGCAGCATCTATTGCAGAAATAGCCGCAGTACGCTTGGTATAATAATTCTTTTGCTTCGTAGCAAAGTCCGAAGGGATAGTTATAACCTCCGGTGTATCCTTTGACAGTGCAGCCAATGCCGTATCGTAGGCTGTATAGGCTGTATTATAGTCTGTGGGAGTTCCTAAATTATAACGTGTGTATCCAGTAGTTATATCCGCCTTATCTGCTAAAATTCGTGCCCTCTCATCTTTGATACTTTGTTTCTCAGCCGGAGAGATAACCCCATCCGCTGCCCATGAGTCCAAACGACTTTTAGCCGCATCTGCCGCAGCCTGTGCAGCATCAACCGCAGACTTAGAAGCGGATGCAATCGCATTTAACGCAGCAGTCCTTTCGGTATAATATTTAGTCTGCTTGGTCGCAAAATCGGTTGGTATCTCAATAGTTTCTTTAGTCGTGTCAGACAACGCCAAAAGACTATTGTAATAATCTGTATAAGCTGTATTGTAAGCGGTCGCTTCTCCCAGATTATATAATTTGTATCCTGCGGTAATATTATCTTTATCCGCTTTAATTCTGGCTATTTCATCTTTAATCCCTTGTTTTTCGGTAGGTGAAATAACTCCATCCTGAGCCCATGAATCTAATCTGTCTTTTGCTGCATCCGCTACAGCTTGTGCAGACTCCGCCAAGGCTTTAGCATCATCTGCAAAAGTCTTCAATTTATCTTGAATGGCTTTGTTCGCTGTCTCTACGGCTGTATTGAAAGAAGAATACGCAGTGTTGAAAGAAGCGTATTTTGAATCCACATCCGCTTTCTCCGCTGCCGTTGTTTTGCCATCTGCTATAGCGGTATTAATTGAATTAAGTAGATTTGTGATGGCGGTATTCAAAGCCGTGTAGCTTGAATTTAATCCGGTCTTCGCTGCACCAGTTAAATAGACATTGGCATATAGTTTATCAAATGTTGCCTTTACTTCACCTTTGGTATTATTTACAATATTGATATACTTCTCTATTGCCTGTGCCTCAGAAGCATCAATAATACCGTCTTTGAAAGCTCCATCTACATAGTCATTCAAGTCTCCGACTGCCCCAGCAGCATTATCTGCCGCTGTCTTAGCTGCATCTGCCGAAGTTTGCGCTGCCTCCGCTGCCGCTAATGCTGCATCAGCGTAGCTCTTCAACATGTTCTGAATGGATAGATTTGCAGCTTCTATGGCTGTGTTAAAGTCTTCATTAGCCTTATTAAAATCAGCATATTTCGCATCTACCGCAGCTTTCTCTTCCGCTGTTGTCTTCCCATCCGCAATGGCAGACTGTATAGAGGTAAGAAGGGCAGTAGTCGCAACATCTAATTTATCTTTAGCTGTCTTTAAGTTTTTTTTTGCTGTCCCTAATAAATATTTATTGGAGTACAGTTTGGTGTATGTAGCATCAGTTGCTGCTTTAGAACCATTTACTACATTGATGTACTTTTCTATAGCCTTAGCTTCCGCTTCGTCTATGACTCCATCTTTAAACGCTCCATCAACATATCCGTTTAAATCGTCTACTGCATCCGATGCACTGTCTGCCGCTGCTTGTGCTGCATCTGCCGCAGCCTGTGCAGCAACCGCAGCTTCTTTAGCTTGGTCTGAATAAGATTTTAATAAATCCTGAATAGCACCATTAGCCACTTCCACTGCGGTGCTAAAGGCTTCATTCGCTGTATTGTAAGCTGCAAATTTAGCATCTACATCGTTCTTTTCTGCAACTGTAGTCTGACCATCGGCAATAGCAGTGTTGATTGAATTGATAAGATTAGTGGTCGCAATGTCCAGCTTATCTTTGGCAGATTTCAATCCGGTCTTTGCTGCTCCTGTAAGATAGGTATTTGCATACAATTTAGTATAGGCAGCATCGGTCGTTTTCTTAGCATTGTCTACTATGTTTATATATTTCTCAATAGCTTGTGCTTCGGATTCTTCAATCACACCATCCTTAAATGCACCATCCACGTAGGTGTTTAAATTATCTACAGCCGTTGCAGCTTGTTCCGCAGCTTCTTGTGCTGCTGCTGCTGCGGCAGCAGCTTCATTCGCCTTGGTATCATCAGTATATTTAGAAGCCAATTCCCAATGAGAAATATTAAATGCTTCTCCGGCTTTCTTCGCTGTTTTGGCTCTAAGAATATCATTGTGATAAGTCGTACCATACGTTGCATTTACCCATAAGTCTCCGACATCATAAGCCTGTTCAGTAGTAGGTTTAACAACAAACACTCTACGCTTTCCGTCTGCCGTATCTTGTGCTTTGGATGCAGCCGCCAATGCTTTTAGAGTAGCTGTATCTTCAATGACACTCCATTTCCAAGTAGTGCCATCTTTTACCCATTTCCAGCTTTCGCCTGTATCAATGTTGGTAAAGGTATCATTGGCATGTTGTTTCTTTAATTCTTCGGTAGTCCAATCAACGGCAGGCTTATTCGTCAGAGTTGGGCTATATTTTTCAAAGAAACTTTCAATTTGACCATCTATTTGATATTGAATGTTATTCAGACTTTCTGTTACCTCTTTGGCGTAGTTAGTCAAATCTTCGGTAGCTGCATCAATAGCATCCTGAGTCGCTTTGTCTAAAGCGTCTTCAATGGTTGAACCATTTCCGATAGTTGAACCCACCTCTAATTGACCTTTTATTTTCAGACCTTTTCCGGTCTTAAATTCCATATAAGAAGTACGGTTTCTATCACCAATATAAGTATCTCCATAGACATTCATAAAGGCTTTGTTGGTCGTCTTATCAACGCCATAAGAGATGTAATCCTTATTCACATAGGAATAGGAGTTAATGCCGGCATACATGGTTAAAGACGGAGAATATAAATCCACCGCACTAAATATCATGGCATTCTGACGTTCAGGTACTTTGTCGTCTCTGTGACCTAATTGACAGATTACATCGCCTATAGCCGGAGCATCACTATTTGTATCTGCATCGGTCTTGGACAAGTCAATATAATCATCACCTACGCCCACAACCAGTCTCCAATAATAGTGATTGGAAACATTTTCATAAACGCCCTCTTTGATGTTGAAGTCCTGTGAAAGAGCTTGGTCGTTTTTACGGAAACGATTCTCTACCTTTACGCCATCTTGTTCAGCGAGGAAATAGCACCGATAGAAATTCCATATCTTTTCTTCTTTTTCTCCATCTTCATTAATTATTTCCTCTCGGTCTACTACCTTAATACATTTGATAGAACCACCGGGAGTGATAATCTGCCGTCCGGCAATACTACCGGTATTGATAATCTCTAACGTCTCAAAGTAGGCTTTCATACGTATTTTTAAGAAGTCAGTCTCAATGAATGTCTTACCATTCCCATCAACGGCAAAGATACCGCCAATGTCTCCACCAGATACATAATTGCCAACCTTAATACCTCGCAAGAAGGAAATGAAGAATCGTGCAATATCTTCCGTATCTTTACGAAGGAAGTATTTCAGACCTTGTTTCAAGAAGTCTACACCTCCAATAGTATTCATTATATCCTGTTTGACAGAATCAATACTGGTCTGAATGGAGTTCTTACTTATCGTAAGTGTGTCTGCCAGTTCAATCGTAATTTCCGGTAGAACTTCACTGTCTGAACGATAAGTATAACTGGATACATAAAGCTGATGGTATTTACCATTGTATTCTAAATCAATGCGAGCACTTGAATTAATCAGTGCTTCTACAGCCGGATTCTCAGCAAGGAAGATACGACTTAACTTAATAGAGAACGTGAACTTTTCACTATTATTGTTAGCCATGTATTTAAGAATAGCTTCTTCCAATTCATTCTCTGCCTTGTAGATATAGGTCTGTGGCATATCAATGTTTGTGATAACAAAGCTGTCCCCATAGGAAGGTCTGATATTTCCATTCTTATTCGGCATTACCATGCCAAAGGTAGTATTGTCTTTTTTCAAAGCAATCCATACCTCATTCTGTGTAGTATCTTGCTGGATTGCTTGTATGTTATTAGGCTTTACTTTATCGGCATAGTTACCTTCTGCAATATTCCCATTTTTGTCAACTTGTACCGGATTTTTAAAAACAGTCTTTCCATCTTCTTCTACTTCTATAACTCCAATTTGGAATGTACAAGCATTACAATTTCCACTTGTCATTACAATAGAAGCGTCGCTACCTACAATCGGTTGCTCGAATAAGTTGAATCCGTAGTCTCCACTAAAACGGTTCAGCTTTACATAGAAGTAAGAATGAACATAATCTCCGGTGCTTTCGTCTACCTCATCGTTATCGTCCTTGTCAAAAGCTACATCTATAATTTCGTCTATTCGTAGACCGGCAGCATTGAGGGTGTTTTTAATTGTAGGCTTTATATCTTCAAAAGTAACAATTTGTTCCTTCTGATTAGCTGTTGTAAATTCATTCTCAAAGACATAGTATTCTCCTGTCTCTGGATTGATATACTTTTTATTAATTGCATTATAGAAACGCTCTGCACCATCCGTATCTCGATAGATAGGCGGCATAAGAGTGCCAGCCGGAGTTATCCATTTCCCGCCTGCCGCTTCAATTGCTGCCCGGTCATTGCTTGGATTTGGATAATAGAACTGAATGTTATCCGAACTACCCGTTCCGGTAACTCGGTTGGTTATTTTATAATTGGCATTTGTCTTATTGATGGAAAGCAACTCATAATCTTTTCCATACCGGAATGTATGAGTAATGGCATTATCCGTAAAGCCAACATGACATGTCTTTCCTACGAAATAAAAAGGAAGTTCAAAGATATTGAAAATCTCCTGTATAGCATCAAAGACAAACACATCTTCCAAAGAGACCTGCTTAACCTCGGAAGTAATGCCTGCATCAACGACAAGTCGGTAGGCTACCTGACTATATTCCAGAGAATAATTCAAACGAGCAACCAGTTCATGCACATCTCCATAGAACAATACCTTTGTACTATTACTTACATACCGATCTACCGAAGTGTTATCAGATACAACATCATAGAAATAAATAGTCTCCAAGATGTTTCTTTCAGAAACGAATTCAATGTCATGTTTGTATCGAACATCGTCGTTTGATTTGGAAGAAGACGGAGTTTTAACTATGAAATATCTCTCACCACGAAAGTCAGCGTATTGTTTCCCTGTGACCCACTTATCATCCAAACAGGTTGGATACATTGCAGTAGCGGTTAGGTTCACAGAACCCATGCGGCTTTCACTAAAGGAATACTCAGGAATAATTAATTGATTCTCTTCATTTGGAAAAGGAGTATCGTTCACTCCGTCTACGTAGGTGAAGATTTTAATTAATGGCTTGCTCATTATTTCTCTTTTCTTTTATATTGTTAATCTGTTCTGTTTTCTTCTGAATAATCTTTTCTGCATTCTCGATAAATTCAGCTACAGGACAATTACTTTCCCTTGGTATAAAATGGCAAGTGAGCCATTTTGAAATGGCTCTGGACTTGATATCATCGTTTAATTCTAACTTCCCTATTTTAAGATTAAGTCTCTCGATTTCCTCTCTATTCTCTTTTTTGTCCTCATCTCGATTTTTCTTTATCTCTTCAATGAGTTCACGCAGATTCTTTATTTCATACGAGACTTTCTCAGGCTGTGCTTTATATGCAGCTATAAAACCATATATAGCCCCTCCGCTTCCTAATGCTCCTAATATAATAGTTAACCAATCCATAAAATAGAGTTTTATAGTACCAAAGATACTAATTATTTTTCATCATTATTGCTCTTAGAAGCCGCTAATTTAACGGCTCTCTCTTCTTTTTCCAATTCTTTTTGTTCTTGCAACTCTACCTCTTTTTTCCTGCGTTCTTTTTCATCGGGAGCAGAAACCGGACTTTCTTCTGTGGCTGTTTCTTCGGATATGATGCCATTAGATTTTAGCTGTACAAGCATGCCTGCAAATTCGGTATCTGACTGTGGTCTCCATACTTTGAAAGAAGCATTGATGTTCAATTGTTCAAAGTCTGTTATCGCTGTTGGTTGTATCTTTTTCTCAACCAATTCTTTAGCCAATCCTTCTTTGAACAGACGACACATTTTATCGGCAACATTTTGGTAGTCAATAACTTTTTGCAATGCGTTTTCAATATCCATTGACATAGACATCATAATCGCAATGCCGGATATATCACCGGACATCTTGATGTCTTTAGGAAGAATAAAGGTTGTGCTGGAACATTTCTGAATAGTTTCTTCCAGCAATTGAAGAGTATCCAGATAGCCTTGTGGAGATGGGGGAGACAGAAATTTAGCATCCCCTTCTGCATTCATAGACCTATCGTTTAGAATTACGCTACCCGCTATCGTCTTTCCGCTATCATCGAAACGACCTTTAATATATAGAATACCCCAACCATGACGTTTCTGAATGACATTGAATATGTTATATAACACTTCGTATGCTTCAATGATACTTTGTGCATTGTTCCATGCAACATCTCCACGTTTTGTTACTAGAGGTATTTCAGAAAAACCGTGAACTTCTACACTTTCCAGTTTCCATCCTTTATCGGCTGCATCCAGACCGCTATTGCTATGGTGGTAAACATATGTGTCGTCGTAAGAATCAATGTATTCCGTCTCTCCATCGGTGTAGTAGACACTTTCTAATATCCGGTCTCCATTATCGTCATTGTGAGGACACAGGATATATCCATCCATAAAAGATAAAAGACGGCATTTGATTCTCTTTTTATTGTCAAAGTAGTAAAGTAAACCTGCATCACCTACAGACAATTGAGCATCAACCAGTTTAGTCTTCATGCCATCCTGATTACGTAATCTCCAATATTGTTTAAAGGTAATGAAGTCTTTAGCTTGTTGTTCAGAAGGCTGCGTTTCCATAAGAGTAAATAGCATGTCATTCCCACACAGATGAAGAACCTGCTTATCTTTTATGTTCTTTTGATAAGATACAGCCATTTTTTGATATTCAATCTCCACATAGCTACCGTTGTCCAACTTCATGGTAATAGAAGGGACATTCTGGTCAAAGAGGACTTTGTGGCACTGAGGGTCTAGTTCTTCCAGAAATTGTTGTTGTGAGATAACTTTCTTTTTAAATTTAGGCAATTCCGCCCTTACTGTTTGGTTGATGGATACTTCACGTGTGTGATTCCATAAACTACTATAGTCTACAACCCCTCTAAAGAATGGCTTCTTTTGAAGCAACTCATCCGGATTGTCAATCAAATACTTTATTTGTTCTTTATAATCAGCCATTGTTTGTCTCCTTTTCAATTAAATTGTACCGTTTCATACATTGTTCTTTACTGTTTACATAACATTCTCTTTGGGTGTAGGGACAAATATAATTGAACTTAGGTTCAACCACTACAACGCAATCCTTATCTTCTTTCTCTTCTGTGCCGAACTTGTCATTTAGTTTGGTTCGGATATCAATCTGCATTTTGAGAGCATCTTTCGCATCCAATTTCCCCTCTGTATGCGCTGTCTTGACATCACTTAGCAACTTAATAAGTTCTGCCTTATTTTCCTCAAAAGTAATGTCTTCTGCGAAATTTTCTACTTTAACAGGAGATTTTACTTCTTCCTTCTCATCTTTATTTAATGCTTTCAGATAAGTTTGTAGAAAGATTATCTTTTTGGAAGACATATATTCTTTCATGTCTTCTTCATCACTTTCATTGCCCCAAATCGCTTTGAATGCAATCTTATTATCATCAAAACTATTTAGAAGAAGAACATAAGAAATGTCCCGGACTGAAATGTTATGTTTCATCTTCTTCCCTGCGTTGATTGTATCTTTAATGTCTTCTAAATTCATTTGTACCTCCTATGCCCAAAAACTTGGATTATATATATTGTCTCTTCTATGAGTAATAATACTTTTTCCCGGTTCATCAAACTTAGCTGTTTGAGTCAACTCTTCTCCATATTTATATTCTAACAATGGAAGCATCCGGTAAGCTATAGGGTCAAGTAAGTCCATAGAACGCCCTTTACCTAGCATCTGATTCATTTCCTTCTTACTTAAAAGACGGAACTTTCCACTGAACTGCTGCTTGAACCGGACAACGGAACATTCCTCGATAAACTCTGTCTGTATGCTAATCTCTTCTTTCATCTTGGAATGATAATAGCGTCTTGAAGCAACTTCATCATCCCACGATAACATACCTTCATTAATAAGAAATCTTAGACGGAGATAGCACTCATCTTTTAATAGATAAGCCGAACGAGCATACATTCCACAGGGAGCATTACTTGAAAGGAAAGGAATAGCATCCGGTATATAGTCAGACATGTATCTGGCATTTGTCCCATCGAATATAATATGAGTGTTGGCTATATCCCATTTTTCTGCAAATGATAATAATCTGTCAGCATTCATTCGAGGTGTCGTCTTCCCCAAAATCATAACATCCAAGATATGCAGTCCATCCCATGCGATTGCTACTAAATTGTCTGTTCCATAATCCGCTAAGTCGGCTGTAATCCATCTGTCCCCATTTCTCTGTGGGTCAGTCATAAATGTCTCTCTAGCTACAGAAGATGGTATAGGAGCTTCTGAATCGTCGTCTTCGTCTACGTTCCAGTTACCTTCCAAAAGTATTTGACCACGCTTTCCACCAGATGCGGCAACGCTACCAATATAGTCTTTATTATCTCCTAATGAAGCAACGTTTTCACTTATATTACCTAATATAAAACAGAAGGATTTAATCAAGTTCTCATAGGAAAACTTGACCACTCCTTTATTAACGGCTTTCAGTTTACGGTCTATGGATATCTTACATTTCTGATATACCTCTTCTTTACTTTCTCCCCAAACAACAGTATCAACAGTTTCACCTTCAATGAAGAAATACAGCACCTTTCTATCCATGTCAGGACGGATAAAGCCATCATATCCAATATAAGGTTTAAGGAATGTCCGAAGCCAGTGAGACTTCTTGGGATTGGTTGTGCCACGTATCTTTGAACCGATACCAGCCGAACCACGGTTACGGGTAATAATTGTATTGAATGTAGACCACTCATAGGATGTTAACTCATCCATATATACCATATCATACTGCCATCCTTTGACACGTTCCATCAACTTCTTAGGATTTTCATCAGCAATATGTGTAATGTCTACAAAAGCACCAGAAGGGAAAGTTATACGAGGACTATCTGTTTCCTTGGATTTAACGCTATCACCATAAACGTTTTTAAATTCATCTACCATACCACCACCAGCTTTGGTGTCTTGTAGATTTCTACGAGTGAAAACAGCACGGAAACGAGGTATCTTAGACCATTCAGCTACAGACAAAATAGCACCGAAGCTTTTGCCACAATTCCTCGTAATTACATATCCATTTGTAAGATATATGTGTTCTTTTCCTGACACATTGATACATCTACATTCTTTTTTATGAATTATTGAGTAATCCATAATACTCAAATATAGCTTTACTTTCTTATCTTTATTAGGTGTTACATTTTTCTTTTTACGCTCTAAAGAAAATAAATCTCTATCATCATTAGTCCAAACAGATAATCCATATGAAGTAGAACAATTGATTTCTCTTCCCATTGATTTTCTTATGGTGGCAGGTGTCATTGATATTGAGCATCTTCCGCCAATAGACCATATTACTTCTTGTAAATCATCACATAGCCGTTTGCTGACTGTTCTATATCCGCATCTTCCGGTTCTGTTGTTTTTTGGAGTTGAGCAATGCCCATCTGTATCAAATAGTCCTTTTAGTAATTCCATTCGGTCTTCCAAAGGAGCATATTTATAGCAATCAGGAATGAATTTAGTATGAGCTAAATGTCCCCATAAACCTAACTTTTTTAATTCATCAACAACATATTTATCTCTTATGCAATAATGAAGACTTTTAGGATTCTTACTTTCCTTAACAACATCATATCCTAAACTGCGCAACCTGTCAACAACTTCAATTTCGTTCGCTGCTAAATCGGCTCTATATATCTTTTCTGATAGACATCCATTACCCAATAAACACCCAATAAGATAAGGGTGTAATACTCTTTGGTCTTTATATTTGTCAGTAAAGGATACAGGTTCAGACATTGGTATTCTCCACCTATTTACATGCTTCTTGTTTATCTTTGCCCTTTCTTTCCCTTCATCAATGTGCCTAATTACTTCTTCTGCGGAAACATCTAATATGTTCCCAAAGTTATCTTTTACCATCCATCTATGAGATAAGGCGCATTCTACTTTTCTTCCATCCTGCAATAGAAATTCTACGCATTTCTGTTTCCCTTTATCAATAATAAATTCAACTGTTTGTGTCCCTCCTAATGGATTTGACACAACATCTCCCACTGATAAATCTCCTATTCTTACAAACCCATTAGGAGTTGATACCAGTGAATCTAAGGGTTGCGGATTGAGCACACCTCCAAAGAAGCAAACATCTACGTTTGACCTAACAAATGCTTCTTGACCACCAGCTTGGGGTCTAAACACTTTCGCTTTATTTTTTACTTCCTCCTTTTCCATATCTTTATAAGCACAAAAATAGCGTTCTTTATGTTTGAAAAAATTCTCAAATATAAGTAATCTTATCAGATATGATAACATTTTGGGAATATTCTCATCTCTAACTTGTTAGTAATGCTTTATTTTGTGTGTGAATTATTAACTAATTGGGAGAAACTATGAAGTTTACGAAACAAGAAGCCTTTGAAAAACTCAAAGGTGAACTGACCAAAGGCGGGAAAACCCTGCGTTTGACAGAAAGAAGCATTAACACCACATTAGACACCCTAATGCCGTTACTTGCAAACGATGAAACTGAGTTGGATGTTTTCTTCAAAGCTGCTTTGCCTATTGTAAGTACGCAAAACGCCAATGTTGAAAAAGATAACGCAGATTTCGTAAAAATGTATAAGGAAAAGAATCCTCTAAATCCTAATCCCGACCCTGACCAAAATCCTGACCCGGATAAGGACAAGAACAAGAAAGACCCTATTCAGGAACGGTTGGAACGGTTGGAAGCGCAGCTTGCTGAAAAGGAAAGAAAGGAGAAAATCGGCTCTTTGAGAAGTACACTTTTGTCGAAATTGGGAGAAAAGGGAGTTGACAAAGAATGGGCAAACGAGTTCATTTCTGAAATCAACATTACCGAAGATTTCGATGTAGACAAGAAGACTGAATCTTATTTAAAGATTTACAACAAATCGAAGGCTGAAATTCCTTCTATCATTACTCCCAAAACCCCAAAGGGAGAACCCATCTTGGATGAGAAGGAACTTTGGAGCGACTTGAAACCTAAAAAAGAATAATAAAATGAACGAAAACGATTTTAACGATTTCATGTATGGTGGCGTATTCTTAGGTACGGCACTTGTACAGAAAAGAGGAAGCATCGGGGGGACTCGATACGTCTTCGTAAAATTGCAGGGCATAAAGAACCAGTTCGTTTTCCCGACTACCGGTGGTGTAGTTCAGAATCCCTTTCAGGGAAGGGGAAAGATGTTCGCTGGTGACTTGGTAGAATATAGATACAATGGCGGTACTACAAATGATAGCGACAATGCTGTTGTATTTCTGATGAAGACTTTTGAAGTAGCAAAGGTTGTGGAAGCCGAAGGAACAGAAGTTCTGATTGCTCGTACTGGTTACAGACACATACCGGAAGTTGGAAACATCTTGATGAAAGCACCGGACACTCTGGATGGTACAGGTACTTCCGCTACGGTTACTGCTGTAGAGGCAACTACTGATGCTGGCTCAGATGTATGGAAACTTACATTAAGTGCTGCTATCGGTGAATTGGCTGTAGGTGATGTATTGGTAGAAGGAATAAAAGCTGGTGCTGACGATAAGATGTTGGTTCAGAACCCCAATGCTATGCTTCCTTGCGACTATGATTTCTCTTACATTCCCGCAAAGAATGAAGACGATTGGGACGGAGCAATATATATGCTAACTCCGACTTTGGGAGGAACAGCATACATTCACCGAATGTCTCCAATGCCTCCGGCTGTATTGAAAGAAAGAAATGTTTCCTTAGTAAAAGGATGGTTCACGCTTCGTGCTAATTAAAGAAAGGAGTATATAGAATGGCAAAATTTGACTTTAATAATAGTAGATATGCTGCTCTCTTTAACAGTAGAGAGGGCATAAACTTTTTGCAGAGTTTCATTGATAACTCTGAAATGCTCCGTATAAATTATGGATGGTGGAGAACTCAGTATTCGATTGCTGACACCAAGACTCCGAAGAATGCTAAAGGAGATGCAACGTTTACCGTTTCTACCAAGAAATCAACTTCTGCACCTTTGATGGATATGCGAGCACCGTATGGTGATTCTATCCCTCTGGATAAGGAAGGTTTCGCTTTCTATTCTGCAAGTATTCCTGACTTTATCACCCCGGGTCTCGTTGAGACAGCAATGGAGCGTCAGTATAAAGAGGAATATTTCGCTCAATTCGGAAACGATGCGAAGATTCTGCAAGCATGGGCGGAAGAGGCTCAATTGCTGATTGACAGTAAAGACCAAACCCTGAACTATCTCGGTGCTCAACTGCAATCTACCGGTAAGACTATCTGTGACTTTGGTCGTGGTATCAGAGGTAGAATCCAGAAAGCCGAAATTCCGGCAGAGAACTTCGTAAAAGCTGGTGAAAAAACTTGGACTGACCCGACTTGTAAGTTGCTCACCCAAATGGTAGAGATTGAATACAATTTCCGTGAACGTACCAATTACCAAGGTGCAATGAAGTGGATGGTCACTTACGATATGTTCCAGAAGGTAATTCTGCAAAATGCAGAAGTTCGTGAATGGATTCAGTACTATCGTGACCTGAATACCAATAGCCCAACGGCTTCTCCTGAAATCAAGATTATCCCCGAAGAACTTTTCCGTAACGCAACGGCAAGCATCCCGGGTCTTTCTCCAATCGAAATCGTCGTAGAGAAAGAAAAGAACTTGGAATGGGACAAGACCACAATGGTAAACGGTTGGAAAGAAGGTATCGCTGTTCTCCGTCCGGTTGGTTATGCTGGTGATATCCAGTACACTGACATCTTGGATGAAAACTTGTTCCCGAAATTTGGTGTAGATGAAATCAAGATGGTATTCGCTTCTTTGGATGGCGGTATCGCTCGCTTGGTAAACTCTACTGTGCCGAATGGACGTTTGAAAGAATGGCATACGGACTTGATGATGTCTGCCATCCCGTCATTGACCGAGTTCCCTTGGCATATCATTGTAGATACTACAAAGACTAATTGATATGATACAATTTGATATTATAGATTATCTTTCTGGGTTGACCGCCTTTGTCTTCGATAAGGCGGTCTTAACCCGTATCGCAATGGAACGTGATGTAGCCGACATAACAGATTATAAAGAACTTACTCAGCAACAGAAAGACTTATGTCTCGCTGATTTGTTGTTTGTAATCTATACTGCCCCTAACTATACCGCTAACATGACTAATCAACATGGGCAATTTATACAGACCATCGGTAGTCAACGATACGACACCAAGAAAGAAGTCTATAATGTCATGATTGGGTTATATCAAAAGTGGGACGACCCCAAAATAGAGGAAATTCCAAGCGAAGGTTTACAATGGATTAACGAGAACGACTGATGTACATAGAGAGAAATCGCATACAAGAATATCCGTTTGATGGTGTGTTTTATCACATTGGGATTGATGAAAGTAAGAAATTGGATGAACAAGTAGAAGAAGAAATAATCGACTTGGAAACTAAATGTGACATACAAGAATCATCAAAAACAGATACAAGTGGAGCTATTAACGCTTCATTCAATATCTATTTCCCTTTTGATACTACTGTAGGCATTAACATTAAACGTGGTTATCTTTTTAGAGGTTCTATGTATGGAATGGAAGTCAATGGGACTATCATTGGACTTTTCCCCACTCAGATGGGTGGATGTGTGGCTTATATTACTGATAGGACAACGTGAGTATAAAGGATGGATATATAAAAGACCTAGCCAATAAGCTAGCAAGGGATGGTCGGAAACTTATTGAGACAGCCTATCTAAAGGCAGATTTCGGTAAGGATAAGACACAGAACCTACATGATAGCTATGGAAGCGCAGTCTATTATAATTATAAGATTTATCCGAATACCAAAAGTTTCTTTACGCCTATGTCTTCTACTAAGAAAAAAGACCCCAACACAGGGGAGAAAATCAGCGGAAGAGAGGCTATAGAAGATTTCTTTGCAACATTTAAACCTTCTTCGGATGGTATGCAATTGGTTGTCGTTGTCGCCATGTTTTATGGTGGAATATTGGAAGCCGGGCAATATCCGTTGAAAAGGAAATACAATGTAATTTTTATGATAGGAGACGATATCCGAGCACTGGCTGCGAAGATAAAAGAAGCAAGTGTATATAAAATACAAGATGGAAGGGTAGCTGCATTATGAGAGATGATAATTTGTTGAACATATCTGCGATTGAAACCTATTTCAATGAAATATTGGATGGGGATTTGTCTGAAAATGTATATCCGTCTACCCTACCAAGTACTATTCCCGATAGCTGGAAGGACATGGTAGTAATATCTTGTGATACAAGTTTGACTGATTATAACGCTTATGCTTCCGGTGGAGTGAATATCTATCTTTACGCCAAACCTCTTAGCAACGGCAAAAAAAACGTAGCTGTCATGTCTAAGATGGAAAAGCGTTTGAATGAGATAATCAAAGAACAGGTATCATCCAATTCTCGTTATCGTATTCACCGTTCAGAAACCCGGGAAGACTATGACGCAGTTCGTAATCTTCACGTAAATATAGTAAGAATCTGGGTATTAATTATTTAATTTATAAACTATGGCAACAACAAATTTAGGAGATACCGCTTTGATTTTGGGCGGTGTGCAACAAATCCTCATCACTCCGTACACTGCTGCTGGTGCATTAGGTACAGAAACCTATTCTCTTGACCAAATCGTAGCGGATTCAACTTCCATTACTCAGGAAGACAATACGACCAATGCGATTGATTCAGAGACCAAAGACGAACCAATCTATGAAAATATTACATTGGGACGTTACACCGTGACCATGAACTCTGGTGATATCCAATCTGACCTTTTGACTAAGATTATGGGATTCACCATTTCTGGTGGTAATATCTGTGCTCCCAATACCTATAAACCAGTATGGGCAAAAATTGAAGCAGCGTTTAACGATGGTACTTTGGTTTGTCCCAAAGTGAAAATTTCCGGTCGTATTGAAGCAGCCAGCTTGAAGACAGGTATTGTTCAGGGTATTATTTCCGGTACTTGTTACGCTGGTAAGGTAGGTTCGGAAGCCGAAGCTCCATTGACTCCGTTCTATATCATTCCGAAAGCATCGGGGGGGGCTTGACGAAATTAGCAACGCCAACTAATTTCGTCGTTTCTAGTAGACTTGAAACATCCGTTAAAGTTGGCTGGAAGAATGTAACCGGTAATAATGGATATAGTATTCGTAAAGGTACAACAGGAGCTTGGACTTCGATTGCTAAAGATACTGTGACTTATACCGGTTCTTCTCTGAAAGCTGCGGATACATTCACTTACTACTTAAAGGCGGTTGGAGACAATCTTACAACAAGTGACAGCGACCCTGTTACTCTTGTAGTACCTGCGTTTTCAAGTTCAATATAAACAAGGGAGGGAGGAAACTCCCTCCTTTTTATTTTTAAGTCATGGAAGAAAAGAAATACAAATCAGCCGATGAGCCTGTGAGCGATGAAGCAATGGAAAGACTCGCTCAGATAATGAACGATTCACCTTCTTTAGTGAAGTTAAAAGATACTGAATGGGAAATCCGGTCTCTGAAACCGGGAACGATGTGGATGATTGCAGAAGAGGCAACTAAGATAAGTAAAGTGGAGAATGCTTCTTTTGGAGATGTCTTAAAAGAAATGACTACTAATTTCCCTTCGGTTTGTAGAATACTAACCTTAGCTTTAATCAATGACAAGAAGCGGATAGATACTGATTATCAAAAAGTTTACGATACGATACTTTGGGAGACGGAAGTCAAAGATTGGGCAAATCTTCTTTTTGAGGTTCTTAATTTAATTGGGATTGAGCCTTTTTTTCAGATTACCGGACTAACGCAGACTTTCAAGCAGATAGCCTTGGAGAGAAAGACGAAGATAACCGAACGGAACTCGTAATAGCCCGGACGAGTTATGGTGAAATGTTTGATTTCTTAAAAGCATTTCCCTCCGTTACAATGGAACAATATATGTGGCAAATGACAATCGCTCAAATTGGTATAGCCAAAAACGATTCCACACATATTGTATATCTTCCAGATAATGAAGATGCTAAATTCCATAAGAAGAAAAAGATTAATGTAACAAGTATCTCTCAATTAGCAAATGATTTTGGGATACCTGTAATAAAAGCAGAATAAGAATTATGGCAGCAGATGGATATGTATTGAATATTCCTAAATCGGTATTAGATCAATTAGATAGTGCCGATGAGAAGATAGAGCAAATTGCTAAAACTAGTCAAGAGACGCAGCGTGTAGTAACACAAGCCTTTACCGACATGGCAAATGGGATAAACCCATTTATCAATAAGGCAAAAGAAGCATCTAAAGGGCTAAAGTCTATTGCTTCTAAAGAGAGTAGTACAGAAGCCGGAAAATTGGCTAACAATATTGCCAAAATATCAGAACAAGTAAATAAAATATCTTCTTCTCCTATAGATGGGCTGAATAAAAAAATAGAATCTCTTAGAAGTCTATTATCAAATTCATCTGCCGTCATACAGAATATAGATAATCAAACCAAATCTTTAATCAGTGGAGAAATTTCCTATTTAGAACAAGAAAAGAGAAGTATATCTTCTACAAATTCATCATGGAATGAATATCTGGATACATTAAACCAAACATCATTAACAGCTCAAAGACAGAAAGAAGCAATGGAACAACTCAATGCTTCTTTCCGTTCTGGAAATTCTGAATTACAAAAAAGAGCAAAAGCTACTGATGAATATCGTGCTTCTGTTGAAGCTGCCTATGCTGCCGACCAAAAGAGAATTGATAAAACAAATTATCAAAAAGAAATACAAGCTGAGAAAGAGAAACAAAAAGCTATCCGGCAAACAGAAGCAGAAAAAAAACGTGCTGATAGAAGTGCTGCTCAATCGGCAAAGATAGCTGAGAAAGCAGAAGAATCTTATCGTAGAGCTTTAGAAAGACCGGAGCAAACTATCACTCAGAGAATAAATAAAATATCTCGATTACGTCAAGCACAAGAGCGACTAACTGCTACAGGTAGAGATTATACTGCTCAAATAAATCACATTGTTTCTGAAACGAACCGTTTACAGATTGCTAATACACAAGCTGCACAGAAAACCGGAGAACTTAGGAAACAACAATCGAGAATATTGGATACATCCGCTCAATTGCAACGTCAGTTAGCATTGTTATTCTCCGTATCCGCCATTGAAGGATATATCGGTAAAATGGTTAAAGTTCGTGGAGAATTTGAAATTCAACAGCGGTCTTTACAAGCCATATTACAGAATAAGGATGAAGCCGATGCTTTGTTTGAGAAGACGGTACAATTGGCTATTAAATCTCCCTATACTATTAAGGAATTAATATCCTACACAAAACAGTTAGCTGCTTATCGTATTGAAACTGAAAAGTTATACGATACAACTAAGATGTTGGCAGATATTTCCAGTGGTCTAGGTGTGGATATGCAGCGTTTAATTCTTGCCTTTGGGCAGGTTAAAGCAGCTAATTATCTCCGTGGACAGGAACTCAGACAATTTTCGGAAGCCGGAGTTAATATTTTGGGAGAACTGGCTGATTACTTTACTCAGTTGGAAGGTAGAATGGTATCAGTGGGTGAAGTATTTGAGATGGTATCTAAACGTATGGTATCTTTCGGAGACGTTGAAAAAATATTTCAGAAGTTAACATCCGCTGGTGGTATTTTCTATAATATGCAGGAAATACAAGCTGAGACTTTACAGGGACAATTAGCGAACTTAGAGGATAGCTTCGATGTAATGTTTAACCAAATTGGCAAAGCAAATGATGGAGTACTCAAAGGAATGGTATCTGCTTTACGTTCTGTTGTAGAGAATTGGGAGATTTTTGCAGTTGCTTTAAAAACAGTTGCTAGCGTTACAGCTATTTATATAATAAAAACTGGATATGCAGTTCTTGCTACTAAGTCCTTAACTGCGGCTACTATTGAAGCGACTATCGCACAAGGTGGGCTTGCATCAGCAATGGCAAAGACTGTCCTATGGATGAATAAAGCGGGTGCATGGTTAAAGGCTAATCCGTGGGTATTACTTGCTACTGTAGTATTATCTGCCGGATATGCTTTTTTAGAAATGTCAAAGAAGACCAAAGAAGCGAAAGCTAAATTTGACTTATTGACAAACTCTATTGACACCCAAATAAATAAATTTAATTTACTTGTAGATAAAATAAAAAAACAAGAGCAAGCATATAAAGATTCCACAGTAGAGTTAGGAAAATACACAACAGGAACAAAAGAATATGCCGATGCCGAAGAAGAAAGCAATAAGCGTAGAAAAGAATTGAGTGCTTCTTTAGCAGTTCTACAAGCTCAGTATCCAGACGTCTACAAAAAGCTGAAAGACCAAAAGAATATCACTGGTGATTTAACTATAGCGCAGCAAAAATATAATAAAGAACTCCGTCAGACGCAAGTTCTAAATGATTTAATGAAGGAAGACGGTACTAACTTTGCTCGTGACACACAGAAGTTTTCGGAAAGTATAGAAGAAAATAAAAAGGCTGTAGAAAAGCTGGGAGTTGCCTATGATTCCGCTGCTTCTAAAATAGTCCGATTAATGCAGCAAGGAAAGACTAATTCAACTTTTGATGAATGGTTTAGACAGATAGATGAAGGAGCATTTACTACTACTGAAAAGGTTGATAAATTGATGAAGCTACTTCGTAGTGGATTAATTGGTGAAGGAAAAGTAGATGTAACTCATATTATAGCACCATTGAAACAAGTGCAGCATGAGGCTACTCTAACTTCTATAACCTTTAGGGGTGCTACCGATTTGATTGAAAAGCAATATCAAATTTTGGAAGATAAGGCATTACTAGCAGCCAGAATTACAAAAGAAGAATTTCAAAAGTTAGATGCCGAAGAGAAACAAACCTATATAAATACAATTAGAAACTTTGTAAATTCCGCAGCCGGGAATGAAGATAAAGCTACGCAAACATTCATTAAACATAGAATGCAAACTCGGCTTGGAATTAATATAGATTTTAATAAAAAACAGGTTCAGAAAGAATTATCTGATTTGCAACAAATCATTTATGATAAAATAAATGAGATTAATCGTAATACTAAAAAATTAAAAACTAACATCAAGCTCATTCAAGTAGAGGAAACGCCTGATACCTATTTTAAAAATCTTCTCAACAGAATTAAAGAATTAAGGGAAGAAGAAAATAGGGCTAAATTGGCTACTGCCCAATTGAATGATGAAATGAGCAATGACCAGTTAGCAGCTTTATATAAGAAACGTGCTGATGAATTGGAAGCCTTTGCAAAGAGTTATGGGTATTATACCAAATCACAGCAAAAAGGAGAAGAAAGCGCTTATGAAAAACGATTGAAAGCCCAACTCGATTTGCTAAAACGCCTGCAATCCGAATATGAAAAGTTGAGGAAAACCCAAGGTGCTGCCGATGCAAAAAACATTTTGACTAAGGAGTTTGGAAATGCTTATCAAAATTTGTTCGGTAAACCTCTTGAATTAGACTTCGACAAGGCTTCTATTGCTGCCGAGATGGAGAGCATTGCTGAAACTATTGGTGGAAAAGCCGGAGAAGAATTAAGACGTGCATGGGCTGCTGCTGCCGCACAATTAAGGTCAGAAGTATCCATATCTGTTTCGGAGCAAAACATAGCTGATTTTGAAAGAAAGATTGAGAATATGTTCTCCGGATATGAACTATCCATAGACCTCAAAACACAAGGTTTGGATAATGACTTGATAAAGCAACTATTCCATGTGGATGTTTCTAGCTTAAATGATATCCGTAAAGCATTGGAAGAGGCTTATCCTGACTTGTCAAAATTGGGACAACAGCAATTGGATTCTTATTATAAGTTATCCAAGATGATAACTGCTGCTGAAAATAAAGAGTTAGATGTCCGGTTGAAGGATTATGCTAAATATCTGAAAAAAGCATCTTCGGAGAGAATACGTATCCGGCTGGAAGAACAGGCTAAATTGGCAAATATACCATCAGAGTTTACTCCTGACCAGAAAGAGGAAATTACTAAAAATATAAAGAAAGAAACAAAGCAAAAACTAGATAAGCAAGCCTTTGATGAGTTTAAGGAAAGTGATATGTATATATCCATGTTTGAAGATTTGGATAAAGTATCTACCAGAGTACTTGAACAGATGAAAGCTAAACTCGCATCTCTTAGAGAATCATTAGGTGATTTGCCGCCTAATCAACTCAAAGAGATTGTCAACCAAATGAACAAGATAGATGAACAGATTCAATCCAGAAATCCGTTTAAGGACTTGTTGCCCAACATCAAAGGATATATCCACTATTTAAGAGAAAAGAAAGATTTAGAGTCTCAATATGTAGACGCTTCTAAAAATATTGACCAGTTAGAAGAACAGAAAAAAATATTAGAAGATATTATTGCTTTATCTGAAAAAGAATATACTGACGCTGTTAATAAAAAAGGAGTCAATTCAAAGGAAGCAAATATTAAGAAGATAACTTTAAACACTGATAAAGCACGTCTGAAAGTTTTAAATAAGGAGTTAAGCGTAGAAAAGAACGCCCAAGTCACTGCTAAAAATGGATTAGATGATGGAGAAAAGAAAGGAGAACTGTTAAAGAAAGCAGCGGCATATGCTTCTAAGATTGCATCGGAGACAGCCGGACTAACAGATGCAATGAATAATTCCTTGGGAAATCTTTCTGTCGGAGCTAAAGATGCACTTAGTTCTACTTCTGAAATACTTGGAGGTGTAAGCAATATCGCTGCTGGTTTGGCACAGGGGCCTATGGGATATTTACAGGCTGCTGCTGGTGTCTTTGAAACAGTTGGAGCTATATTTGCCATCGGAGATAAGAAAAGAGAAAGGGCAATTCAATCTGAAACAAAGAAGGTAAAGCAATTACAAACGGCATACGAGGACTTGACTCGTGCCATTGAAAACGGGTTATCTATAGATGCCTATGCTAAAAGTTCAGAACGAATTGAACTTTTACAAAAACAGATTGATAGCTACTATCGAATGATAGAGGCTGAACAAGGAAAGAAAAAGCCGGACGACGACCGTATAGATGAATGGAGAGAAGCAATCCATGATTTAGAGAATGATATAGAAGACTTGTTTACAGAAATGAAAGAGAACTTAGTCGGCTCTTTCAAAGACTTGGCTTCTACATTAGGAGATGCTTTATTCGATGCTTTTGCAGAAGGGACAGATGCAGCTACAGCATGGGGAAATTCAGTCCATGATATTGTTTCAAATATTCTAAAGCAATTGGTTATACAGAAATTTATTGAACCAAAATTGCAAGAATGGGTAGATGATTATTGGAGTGCTTTAACTCCTAAAGCTGCTGCTGCCGAAGATGCTTTTAAAAGATATCAAAACGCACAAGAAAAAATAAGAAAATGGGATGAAGCGTGGGGAGATTCTGCCGAATATGCTGCAAAAATAGCTGGATTTGATTATGCTGGTGAAAAGAAGAAAATGGAAGCTGCTTATAATGAATATATTAAAGCATATGAAGCAGCGGCAGGCGAAGTTCCCAATTTAGATGAAGATACGACTAAGAATTTTGCGAATCAATTGGATAATATATTCAATGATATAGACAAGCAGATTCCTGAATGGTTGAAAGATTGGCTTTTCAAACAAGATGCTTCTGGATTATCCGGTTTGCAAGAAGGTATCAAATCTATTACCGAAGATACCGCACAAGCATTGGAAGCCCTATTGAACAGTATGCGCTTCTATGTTGCTGATACGAATTTGGAAATAAAGAACATTCGGGCTTTACTCAGCAATGATGTAGAAAGCAACCCCTTATTAGCTGAGATGAGAATACAAACTCAATTGATAAGGAGTATCAATACAATGTTCAGTAGCCTGCTTTATGCCGGACATCCAAAAGGTTCTTATGGCTTGAAGGTTTGGATTAATTGATATTTCTTTTTTCTTCCATGTTTTCTAAGAACCTCTCTATATCTTCGGGTATGAGGGGTTCTACTTTTTTATATAAGTCAGCATAGATTGCTTTATAGTAAGGCTGATTTTTAATTCCTTGTTTTATTTTTGATATCCCCCGGAATACATTTCTCGGCTCTCTAAAATATATATTAGATAACTTTTTTGCCGATAGTCTCATTTCATAATGTAAGATATACCATAAAAAGTATCTGGCGTTCGCTACCTTTTCGCTTATATTCCTACTTATGATTTCCTGCTCATTGATGTTAAAGTATTCACATATCACATCTGATATCTCATCTACTTTCTTTTGAAATTTATATGCCAATTCCATGTATGTAATGATTTTGACACAAATGTAGTATTATTATCAGTCCTATCAAAATAAATTCCAAAGTTTATTATAATCGACTTGTACTCAAACGATTATCTATATAGAAAAATTCGATAGTTTAATTCGGGTATATTCGTTTCTTTTAAGCGTGGTTCAACGTCGAACTACATTAAAAACGTATTTTTATGGAAAGCAAAACTGTAGTTTACACCCCGGAAGCTGGGGGTTGTGGATGTGGTTCAGGCATGTTAGGAATGCTTGCTCCGCTGTTGCAGAAGAATGGCTTAGACCCCAATCTTTTGCTGGCTATGAATAACAAAGGAAACAACGGATTCGGTGGTGACGGTAGTTGGTTCATGTGGATTATCTTCTTGTTCTTCCTGTTCCCATTGATGGGACGTGGTGGCTGGGGTAACGGCTTTGGTGGCAATGATGGTGGTGTACCTGCTAACGCTGGTCTCGCTGGTCTTATCAACAATGACAACGGTCGTGAACTCTTGATGCAAGCAATCACCGGAAACGGACAGGCTATCAACAGCTTGGCTACAAACTTGAACTGCTCTGTAGGTCAGATTCAACAGGCTATCAATGGCGTAAGCTCCAAGGTATCCGAAGTTGGCTGTCAGGTAGGTATGAGTTCTCAGCAAATCATCAACGCCATCCAGTCTGGAAACTGCCAGATTGCAAACCAGATGGCTCAATGCTGCTGCGATGTAAAGACTGCTATTCAACAGCAAGGTTATGAGAACCAGTTGGCTACTCTGAACCAGACTAACACTCTGACTAGCAACGCTAACACTCAGTTCAACATTATCGGTGCTAAGATTGATGCCCAAACTCAAATTATCAACGATAAGTTCTGTCAACTTGAAATGCGTGAAATGCAGCGTGAAATTCAGCAGTTGCGTGATGAAAAACAAGGTTATCAGATGTCTGCTTTGACACAGCAACAGACACAAAATCTTGTTAATCAGCTTCGTCCGTGCCCTGTTCCTGCCTATTTGACCTGCAACCCGTTTGGTTGCCAAGGCGGCTTGAATGACGGCTACAATTATGGCTATGGTTATCCTTACGGTAACGGCTGTAACAATGGTTGCGGCTGCTAATCATCAGTAAAAAGACTTTGACTTATTGATAGTGTTTATATTGTCAATAAGTCAGCCTTTTTAGAGTAAATAACTTTAAAAATTATAATTATGAATCCTTATTTTTTACCTTATGCTCAATGGAGCAATCAGATGCTTTCTAGGAGATTTCCTGTTAGGAGATTGAATGGCTCGGGCATTCCCGAATTGCGTACCATTGCAGTAACGACTACGGGTAGTGTAGTTACATATTCACTCTGTCCGTGGCGATTCAGACAATTATGTAATGAAGGGCTAATGTTGTTGCGTATTTCGCAAATACCTTCAAGTGGTGCAGGTTCAGCAGCATTTACAGTTTCTTTGCAAACCTCTGCTAATCCACCGGCAGGCTCTACGGGTACTCCTCTTGTTAATGGTCTTGGTGCTCCAATGACCTCTAATAGAGTCGTGAATGGTAACTATTTGCTTGTTTATTACAACAAGTGTGATGGAATTTTCCAAGTAGTTAACTTTTTCCCGTCAACTACAACAGTATCAGCTTCGGCAGCAGAAGCTAAGTCAAACAAATAAAACGTTAAGAATATGTTTGGTGCATTGAAACAAGGAAGTGTATGTTATATCCTTATAAAAGGAGAAAAACCAGTACTAAAAATAGGTCAGGTAGAATATGTGAGCAATCCAGTTCCGAAGTATCCGACCTTCAATCCCTCATTACCTTTTGGTTCACAACAGGAAACTGTGATTGATGCCAAGATTAAATACGGTGAAGAAGTGATGGAATTTCAGAAGATACCGACCAACATGGAAGTATTTTCTTATCCGAATGCTATTCTCTCAGACAAGAAAGAAGCAATTCTTTCTGAGGTTGAGAACATGATTCAAACGAGTCAGCAAATTGTCAGCAGTGTAGATTATCATAAATCAATAATTGAAAACTGCGATGAAATACTGAAACAGTTGAATCCTCAATTTGCCAAGGACAAACAGCAGGAAGAAAAGATAGGCTCTCTAGAAACAGAGGTTAAATCTTTAAAGGGAGACCTCTTTGATATAAAGAATGACCTCAAATCCTTGCTTTCAGAACTGAACGGTTCTAACAAACAAAAAACAAACTCTAAAACCTAATTAATATGGGAATGATTGAAATTAACCACAAGGGTCACGAAAGAGGTCTCGGTCGTGCCGTTGGAGACTTTAAAGAAAGTCTGGAATGTTTAGCAGAAGATTTTGAAGCTCTTCTGGATGAGTTCGAGAACATGGGTGAAAGAGGTGATAGCGATTGGAGTCGTAAAGACTATGATCGGAACTATGACCGTGATTACGACCGTGATTATGACGAACGCATGGGTGAACGTAGAGGAAGACGTCGTCGTCGTCGCTAATATCAATTGTGGGTGTTTCCTTAGTGCTATCAAGTCACCAAGGAAACACTTGCTTAATATACTATAATATGGACAGAAATATGAGTTTTGATGTATTCGACAGAATACCGGAGAAGATGAGAGCTTACCTCTCTAACTATGGATTCAACTTCTCTAAGAAGATGTGCGATTGGGCTGTTTCTATGATGGAGACAAAGGAAGGTAAGATTACTCCCATCCCTAAAGAAAAGGTTGACGAACTTCTCAAAAAGTACAGTATTACGCTAAAGAATGATAACGGTTATAACGCTGTCTACGTAGCAAACATGTGTAAAGCGGATTACTTCGGGTCTTCCATACCGAATGAACAATACCTTGCTATGTTTGTGAGAGACTTTATAGACGACCCGGATGGCGGCTCTGAGAAGGCGTTTCGGCATTTCTTTGCGGACTGTATGGGGAAGGGTATCGTAATCAATTGGGATGATATGCTCTAACAGTGATACGACAGCAGTTCTACATACCAAAGATAGGCTGGAAGGTGTATATATACTATTCCGTAGACTGTTACGATACTGATGAAATAGTCCATAAAATGAGAAGGTTCGGAGCGAGTAAAGAGTTCCTGTTAACCGCAGAAGAAAATATGCGTTCTTGTCGTTTGGATACAGGTATTACTTACTCCAACTTTCTCTATAGAATAACAATCATGGCGATTGGACGTGCTTCATCAGAAAGGGAATTTTTTAATTCCTATATACACGAACAAAGACATCTACAGGATGATTTAGCCAATATGAACGGCATATCCTTAGACGGTGAAGAGATAGCATATCTCAGCGGAGAAATAGCTATGAAAGTCTTTGATTATATCAAATTATTCATTTGTGATTGCAATCACTATAAAAATAAGAAGTATGAAACTAAAGAAGGTAAAAAAGGCAATGGAAGGGGACATGCCCATTAACAGCATGTTTAATCTGATACCGGAGAAGAGAATGGCAGAATTTAAGAGGTTTGCTTCAATCTTTGGATTTACTGAGGAAAATATAAATACTATCTTAAAACGAGAGAAGCATGAAAATGAAAAAGGTAAAGTACACAGCTAAGAAATTAGCTATTATTCGGAAGAGATATGAATTGAATCGTGCAATAGACAGTATGATGAAAGATTTACCTAACCATGAGTTTGAAATGCTTCGGTTAGAGTTGATGGATGAATTAGATGAACTGCGTTCATTAGAGTGCTCTAAATAGGAAAAGGGATTCCGAAGAATCCCTTTCTTTAGTTTCACTACCGAATTACCTGTCTTTTAATGTCAGTCGGATTGTAAGACACATGAACCCATGAGAAATTCTTCTCATCAATCAATTGCCGGAATGGAAGGTTCAGTTGTTGAATCAGGTCGAAAAGTTTTTTATTTTCTTCCTTGCTTCCGCCTGTAATATCAGCCGCCATTCCTTTCAAATGCTCTGAATTGTGGACTCCGCCCAATATCTTATTCAAAGCCATACAACGGTATCCGCTATTTACTTTAATAGGCTTTCCATACGCTTCTCTTAGAGGGTCTAGAACATTTGTAATCAATGCTTCTAAATTACGTTGATACTCCGGCTTACAAGAGTTATCCATCTTATGTGCTATTGCTGTATCAGAATGGCACATTTCGCTAATTGTAAAATATTTGCCCATCTCCTATTTTATTAAATCCGTATATTTTTTAATAAGTTCTCTAAATTCCTTTTCTAATTCTTTTTCCTGCATTTCTATATAGGCTTTTTCTATCCTATCTATTAAATCTTGACAGGGAAAACATTCACATTCATCAGGCTTAACTTCTTTTTCCTCTTCCTCGTATGCCCAATCCAGAATTTTCTCCGCTTCTTGTTTGCAATAATCCAAGAAGCTCATCTTTCCATATAATTCTTGGGGTAAATTCATGTGCATTACAGCAAATTCCAATGCTTTCAATCTGTTCTGAGCTTTCAAATCTTTTCCAAATCCAAGGGTTGCTGTTCCATTGAACAACACTGTACCCCATCTGTTAGTGTCTTTTTCTTCCATGTTAAATAAGTTTATGATAAATAAGATATCTAATGCGGTCTGAAATCTCTTCTAATGCATCAGCAAACTTCTCATACTCTTCCGGGTTTTCCGCAAATTTATCTGAGGCAAGACCACTACGTTTCTCATCAAAGGAGGTATATAAAAAACCATCACCTTTTATATTTATCATGCTATTGTCTGCATCAATAAATGGTTCGGGTATATCTATTTCTATTTTCATGGTTATCTATTATCTCCATTACCATTAATACAATGTCTCTCTTTCCGAGATTGTAACTTGTCAATATTCATTTGACAAATCTCTTCCAGAGAATAACCAAGGTCATGCGCCATCGTAGCAATATACCATTGAACGTCTCCCAATTCTTTGGCTATTTCCAGCTTTTTCTCTGATGAGAATACTCTGTCATTGTCTCTGATTACCTTTTTTACTTTATCCGAAACTTCTCCGGCTTCTCCGGTTAATCCTAATGCCGGATAAATGATTTTACAATCTTCTGGATAAATAGCTGTTTCCAGTGCTTTTAATTGATACTCGTTAATTTTCATTACATTGTTTTTATTTCGTTAATAAAATTCATAATATCTTCTCTACTTACATGTCCTCTTCCTTTCGGTTGTAATAGCATGTCAGCAAATAAATCCGCTACCACATTGTTGACAAATTCTTTCATCATGTGAGAGTCCATATATTCAGCACTATTGATTTTTTCAATGTGCAATATAACTTCTTTCAGCATGACATTGTTCTCTTTCGTCAGCCGGAGCAATTCTTGTATGTCCTCATCGTTCACCATTTGAAAAATTATTCTGTTCTATTTTATCAATGCAATCATCTTTTAGAATCCGGCTCTTGAAGATATAGTTTGAATAAATGGCAAACCGGATGCTAATAGGTCTCTTATCCTGTAAATAGACAATGCTCCACAACTTTGCCAAACTTTTCATTTGGTCTTGAAGATATTTGAGACCTTCATCGTCTATTGCAGAATAATCTACTTTTTCAATGATAGACGGATATTCCTTATCTTTGAGGCTTATAGCCTCTCCCTCTAACGTGTAAATTCTTTCGATATTCATTTCTTGTTTTCTTTATACTGTTCAAGCGTTATATCCATACCTCTTTTCAGCCCTTTAGAATACGCATCTAAGCGTTCTCCCCAATCCCACAATCCCCATGCAGCAAAAAACAGAATAAGAGCGACTACTCTGTGCCACATCGGTAATCTGATGCAAAAGGGATTAGTATTAATCTCAATATGACCGATAAATCCGGCAACGATAATGAGAGCGATTACAAATATAATGATATCTTTCATTTATTTATTGACAAGTCTTTTATAATTGATTCTACATTAAGCATTTCTTTAACTTTTTCAATATCCTTATCCCATATTGAGATACTACCCGGAGCAACTACATGCAATCTTCCTTCCCAAAAGAGATTGTCCGAATTGTCTTTTTTAAAATATACTCTGTTGATTCTTTCAACAAATCGTCTATCGCTCCATTCCCTGTAAAGTTTAAATAAATTCTTCATATTAGATAATTTATTTAGTTAAAAACCGCCCTATTCTCACGAACCAGACGATTGCAAATTTATGACAAACGTAATAATTATTCCATGAAATTAGACATATAATCTTCTTCGGACATCTCAAAAAATCCGGTACAGATTACCCGTCCATCTTCAATTCCATCAGCTTCTTTTATTCTTTTTTCTATTTTTGCAATGTTTAAGCAACCTTCAACTGTGAGTATCGCTCTTCCATCTTGCCGCCCTTTATCTTTTGAAGTAAGTACAAAAGGACACATGAAATATCTTATCTTTCCCATGATTATAAGTTTTTTCTCCGAGCGTACTCGGCAAGTAATACTGAGTCAACCAGATTATCATCATAAGATTTACATTTTTCAGTCCGTTTAAAATCCATATAAGGGAATAAACGTCTGGCAGCATTGTAGCTGGTCTCTTTTGTATTTACGTCCTTACGCATAACTTCCTTACCTTTAATCGTAACTTTTTTATAGGTAACAACCATATCTTTGTTTTCCCATATTTCTTTCTGCCATGTTTTAGGCGGAATTAAATGAAACGGGATTTTATTCGCTATGAGTATTCCTTGTAGTGTCCCATACGTTTCACCAAAAGAGAAAGTTGCCTTTGCACTACTTCCAAATATTGCATGAATATCCTCCATTACACAGACTATATCATCTTTCATGGAAAAAACATCAGATATGGTGTACATATCATTATCCTTTATACTTATATGAGACCAGTTTCCATCTCTTAAAATGGATATGAATCCAAGTTTACCGGGGTCTATCCCAACATATGTTTTACTCATCGTCTTTTCTTTCTTTTTTCCACAATCATCCATAAGAGGGTTGTGGGTATTATGTCTTTTTTATATCCTTGTTTTACCAAATCCATGTTCTCTGCTAATTCTAGCTGAGTAACCGGAAAGTAGTAACAAACCGGATTTTTATCTTTAGCCTCTATCGTACAATCGTATATGGATTGAAGATAGTCGTTAAATTTCCACTTGTAGGTCATTTATTTTTTCCTCCATTCTTTTACAATTCCTTCTATCCCCGAAAATATTATCCAAAGGAATATCAAGAAACAGATGAATGTCTCAAAGTCTTTGCTTATAAATCTCACGAACTCCATCATCTAAAAGTCTTCCAAATTAAGTTTGATTTTCATTCCTGAATCGGCAATATAAGGTTCAATTCCGGTAGCTATTTTCACCATTTCTCTAAAGCGTTTTTCGTCGCTATTCCCATCGCTGAGGTGCAACAGTACTACCGTTTGGAGTTTTGCGCTAAAATGCCGCTTTATAATGTTCACCGACTGTTCTATAGAGAGGTGATTCCCACTGGCAGAAGCCGACCATTCATCTCTTGCGGCTCTATCCAGAATGATGTCTTCCATATAGTTTGCTTCACACAGAAGATGATTCACTCCATTTACCTTCCAAGGAAAGTCTGCACAGTCAGTAATGAACAAAACTCTACTGGTGTCCGGACAATCAATCACAAACGAATAGCAAGGTACATTATGCTTTACTTCGATAGCTTGAATCTTAAATCCACCCATTACCAGTTTCTTTTTAGGGTTTAATCCGTTCAATCCGATAAAGCCGGATGCTTCCACTGCTGCCGGATGGGTGTAAACCGGAAATCCCATCTTTACAAATTCATGTGCACTCTTAGAGTGGTCAAAGATGCTGGTGACTGAAAATCACCCCTCGTACTTTTTTCAATTGATAATCAATTCCCTTAATTATGTCTTGAACTTTGATACCAGCTTCAACCAACAATATCTCTTCGTTGCAGCAAAGGGCATAAGAGTTTCCTTTGCTGCTTGAACCCATTACTCTCAGTTCCATTAGAACTCATCGTCTTCGTTGTTCTCTTGAATAGGTGGGTCTGCCGGAGTAGGCTCTGGATTAGCTTTAGGTCTTCTAACAGGTCTCTTTGAAGCATCCGCCTGTTCTTTGTATGCGGCTTCCTTTGGATTATCCGCAGGAACTTCATCGTGCACTTCTTCAAAGGTAGCGTATTCTTCCACATTTATTGCTTTTTGAATATGCTCTTCGTGAGAAATACCTAATTCTTCCTCTTCACTTGATATGAATGTTGCCTGATTAATATCTGTATTAATTATTATCTTACAAGCTTTGCGTAGTAATGTTCTCTTTACGGCTTCTTCGGGGAATTTTTTCCCTAATAGACCACCATTACTACTTTGTGCCCAACTCTTTTGTATAGAAGCCATTGTCATTAATACCAAATCTTTTTTCCCATTTGGATAATATGACCAAGTATAAGCACCGATAATAGGCTTATCCAGATTCTCAAAACTTGTTTGATGCTTTGTTACCTTTGTCTCTCCGGTCTCCACATCGTTTTCAAACTCAAATACATCCCCTTCTCGAATAAGTTTAACTACCGGAACATAATCTGAAATTGCTCTTTTTGCTCTTGTAACGCTTCCAAAATATGACTCAATGCAAGTCAGTTTGTCTCCAAAAGGTATGAAGTACATTTGTCCCTTACTTGCATCCAGAGACTTAGTTAACATGGTAAAAAGTGCTCTTGCTATACTTCCGGGAGTGCATGATTTTAAAACAAGATTTCCCTTTGTATCCTTCATGTCTTGGAGCATCAACATAGATGCTCTAAGTGCATTAGTCGGAGAAAAATCCGGTGCGAACTTGAAACCTAATTGACTTAATGAATCAACCTTTTTTGTAACGCTGTTGACAATGTTTTCTGCCATTACAGCTAATTCTTTGTTTTCTTCCATTTTATTTTAAAATAAAGTTTTTATACCATCAGCAAATTTCCAAATGAAACCGCATGAACTATGAACATTTTTATATCCATGACACATATTAGAGATACCTTTCCTATCATATCCATTTCTTCCTGCTTCTGTAATAGAATCCCACTCTCTGATAAAATTACCATCTAAACTAAATTGATATATTGGTTTAGCATCTCTTCTATTTCCTCTTTGAGTATCAGATATTCTACTATTCCTACTCCCATAATTATTATTATAAACCGATGTGCATAATTCTAAATTACTTACGCAATTATTCGTTTTATTTTCATCTATATGGTTAATTTGCGGAAGATTATATAAATTAGGAATAAATGATTCTGCTACTAACCTATGAACAGCCACCATTGTTTTTTTACTTTCCTTGGAAAGATTTATTTTACAATATCCCTGAACTATAGATTGTTTACATATTCTCTCTTTAACTATATACGTAAATGATTTACCGTTGCGAGAATAGCAAGTATTACTTTCTCTCTCTAACGATTTCACTCTTCCCAAGTTGGATACTTGATATAGTCCTTCGTATCCGACTACATCTCTCCATTCTTCTCTGGGTAAATTTTCCAAAGATAAATTCCTAAAAGCATCCATACTTTATAACTTCTAAATTTATTCCTTGTTCTTTAAATAGGTTAATCACCTTTGTAGCTCAGAAAGGGAGTTCATCTATCTCTTCCGTTTTAGGCTTTTCCTTTTTCGGAGCTTTCATTTTAGGCTGAGTCGTATCAACTGTATCCTTTTTCCATTCGTTTAGTAAACCTAAACCTCTTGGAGATACACCTCTTGCCTTATCATCCTGAGTTGGTGCGGTTTTTACTTCATGGGATTTTCCCCATTTCATTTCATCGCACTTGGTGATTATCACAGAGAGATATTTCTTCCCGTTTTTGGGAGAAATATATATCATATCCTTAGGTACATCTGAGAGGCAAATACTACCTCTCAGATATATATCGGTTGCATCTTCAATTCGTTCAACCTTCATGTTCTAAGTTTTCTTCGGTAAATATGTCTATGATATTTGTCTCGGATACAGCAACAATCTGGTATTCTGCCATCGTACCTTTCATTCCTCCATCAAGTTTCTTAACTGCATCTCGTAGGTCGGCAGCTTGCACCAGAACTTTAGTTTGAGTAAACTTTTCCTTACCGGATTTTTCATCTACAGTGATGAATTTGAGTTTGCATTCAAAGTATCTATCTGCCGCCTCTTCCTCGGAAAGAAACAATTCTGAATACTTGGATTCTTTAACTGCATTTACTTTGAAATCGCCTGTGATAAACGGCTGCATTTCTTGGATGATAGAATATTCGGCAGAACTACAGGTAAAGCTCTTTACGAGATAATGTTCAGTCACCATCTTGTTTAGACCTTTTTCGTCCATTTTCTCATATTTCAGAGCTACGTTAAAATAATAAATTCCTTCCATGTCTTTTATTTTTAATAGTTTACAACTATACAAAATTAATTCAAATTCACGTCTTTACTATCTCCAAAAATATTTTTAATGAAGAGTTCCCTAAGTTGTAAAGTTTTATAAAATTGTTTCATAGCAAATGAAACTTCTTCGTCTGGTGCTTTACTTAGGTAATAGTTAGATGCAGTTAAAGCTATAGCGGCATATACAGCACCACCCTCTTCTTTATCTTCCATTGCACCCATGTACATATTCGGAAGTTTATCTTTTGGGAATCCCACAGCCGATGAATATGTTTTTTCGTCATTGGGAGTCAAAATAAGATAATCTTCTTCCAGTTCAACTAAACAACTTATTAACTCTTTGGTTAATTCTTGGACTCTTTTGTAAGTCTCTCTTTTCTCTTTCTTAGTCATTATCTAAAATATTTTCAATTGATTTTTTAATGTCTTTTTCTGTTTTTCTCCAATCTTTGTTTTCTCCCTGCACTGTCATATTCCCAAGAATAGAAAATGGCTCATCCATACCGGTATCTAATTTTATCTGTTCATATTTTAATTTATCACAATTAGGTCGGAGATAATGAGACTGTCCGAAAGCATTTGCTCTTCTTTCCTTTGCAAATAGATGCAGAAATACGCCTTTTTTCTTTTTGTAGATAGGAGCATATCTATAGGGAATAAATATTCCTTTTTCCATAGAATCTCCTATCTCCACTTCCGTTTCAATGGCGTTGTTGAGAAGACTTAGATTAATTCTAATTTTATAGTCCATTGCTCTTTACGATTAAGCTTTCGTCCTCTGATACAATCAGGCTAATCAGTTGATGTTTGGTTTGAATAGCGGCATGGACATCGTTAATCAAATTCACATCATCCACAAAGAGAGGAAGACTAATACCAAAGTATTCAGCAAACGCATTTGAAATATCTACTCCTAAAAGGATACGTTCTGCACCGTTACTCGTTGCTGAGTTTGCGCCATCCAATGCCGTAATGACACAATTCGGTATCCATTTCCCGGATTTGTCCTGCGACATCATGGTGATATGGCAACGTTTGAAATATCGGTTTACCCGTTCAGATACAATCTTTGCTCTTTCCTCTTCGTATTCCTTTATTTCGTAATCCAATTGTTCCTGTTCTGCCAGTTTTTCGGCTGCGGCTCTTTGGTCTTTCTTCAAATTTTCAATCTTCTGTTCCTGCTTTTTGCGTTCGTCTACCAATCCGAGTATTTTACTTTCTTCCTCGATATGCTTCATAAATGTCTCTTTCATGGAAATCATTTCCGCATTGTCTTGTTCAGGAATAACGGTCAAATTCTCTTCCAGAGTTTGAATCTCTTCCATTAAGGAAGCATATTCTTCGGTATCTTCAAATCGTTTCCAGTTCTCTTCTGCTTTCCGAAGTTCTTCTACCGCTTCAATCACACTATGCAATCCTTGTGGTTCAGGCAGTGAACTGATTTCTTCTTTTAATTCTTGGATGGATTTCAAGAAAGAATCTTTTCGTGAATTGTTAGCTTTACCCTGAGCGATAATGGTTTCAAGCCTATTTTTCTTGTTTTCTTCAAAAGAAGCCCGAAGTTCTCCCAATTTACTTTCTGGATAAGACTGACCGCAAACCGGACAAGTGTCTTCTCCAAATAGTTTTTCCTTTTCCTCATTCTTTTCAGCAAGCAATGCTGTTCTTCTTTGCTCGCACTGCTTTACGTATTCTTCAAAAGTCTTTATCTGAGTTTCATACCTATTCCGGTCTCTCTCAATCTTGTCATTCTGAGCTTTTATTTCCTCATTCTTGGCAGAGATGTTATCCAAATTCTTTCTGGCAATCTCTATCGGGGCTTTCTGCTCTTCTTCAAAGGCTTTTTTCCGGTTAATCAATTCATTTTTCTTCGTGCTTATTTCCAGCATTTCTTTGTTCCTCTTATCAATAAAAGGCTTGACAGATTCTGCTGTACCATTCATCATGTCTTCGATTTCCTTAATTTGAATCTTGTCATTCTCAATGTTCTTTTTAGCTTCCTCTACCTTGGAAATATCCGGCAGGTTCTCTTCCAGAGTTTGAATAGTCAATGGGAAAGACTTCAATTGAGCTTTAATAGGGTCACATATCGTAGCAATTTGAGACTTTATCTCTTCCATTGTATATTTGTCCAGCTTCTCAAATAAAGTGTCATATTTGCCTTTATAGTCTTCTTTCTTGATTTCACCAGACATCAGACTCAGATAAGTTCTCTGGTCTTTCCATTCCATACCTAAGAAGTAAGTAGTATCCAGCATGATTCGAAGTACATTTTGCTCGGCAAACAACTCATTGATACGTGTACGGTATTCAGTGGCAGACATCTCAATTCCATCCATCAAGAATTTATAGTCGTCTGTCCCTTTTCGTTCGTATTCTTTGTTTCCACGTTTACGGACAAATCCCATTTTTGCGGTACGCTTGAATGAATATTCGTTACCGTTGATTAGGAATACACCTTCTACACTTGCTTCCGGATTGTTTTCTGCGGTGTACTCCATATTGTTATCAAACAAGTTGAAGTTCATCCGGTTATTGCTGTCATATCCGGTAAGAAGCCACAGGAACGCATCTTTCAAAGAGCTTTTCCCTGTTTTGTTCTTTCCGTACACATCCGTTCTTCCTTCAAAATCAACCTTTCGGCTTTGTCCTCTCCAATTAGAGAGCGTCAATCTTTTTAATTCAATTAATTTCATTTTATTCCTCCCATTCAATTTCTATTGTAGATATATAAACTTTTTGAGCATTATATATTGCTGTTATCTCCTTATTTTTTTCAGCTTCGTCTCTAGTTGAGAATATACCTTCTGTCCATTTTTTGCCATTTTCATGCTCCCAAATATTGATATACCCTTTCTTCTTAACAACATCCATGTATAAGTCATAACCAGATGTCCCTTTTGTATAATATCTACCATCTAAAGTGTATTTTACCGGATTTTCTACACCGTTGTTTGATATTAAGGCAATGATAGGTAAATTACCTTTAGCATCCGTACATATTATTCGTGCCGGATGATTTCCTCCGGTTATTACTGGTGCTCCCTTTAAGGCAGCTTCTAAATCAAACTTCTTCATATCCTTCTTTTTTAATTTCTACTATTATATTAAACAATGCGTCTAATAAGTTTTTTGATTCATGTTCATATCCATGTCCTATAAACAATTTACAACGCTCACTTTTATAATATACCCGATAACAATTTACCTCTTTCTCAATGGTACATAAGAATTCTGCACCATAATGTTTCAATCTTGCAGGCAATAAGTCTAATAGGTTATCAACATCAAATGCCCTAACATATCCACCACAAGTATATCTACCATATTCCAATTCATCTCCGATACTATAAGTATAAGCCGGAGCAACTACTTCTTTAAACTCATCCGTTCCGCAAAGATAAAAATTATAGATGCACCATAATGCGCTCCGGTCGTCAATTCCTAATTCTTTCAGAGTTAGCATTTGCTCCTTGCTTAATACCATTTTCTTTGTTTCCATATGCCTTCCTCCTATATTAAAGTTAGTGCTTTCTCAATTGCGGCTTCCAGAGCGTCCTCGTAATTGTGAAGATTACAATTAACCGTTGTTTCTGTAAAATACCAGTCTTCATTGATTATTATTCTATAAAACCAGTCCGCAATACGCATCTTTTCGCTATCCGGTTCAAAAGATAACCATCCAGCGTGATGTGTTCTACAATCAACAAGTATGATGATATTGTGAACTTCGCGAAACCAGCGTTGAACAATATTTTGAGTGGGACATCCTTTCGATAAACTTTCGTCGAAACCTTTTTCTTTCAAAAGTTTGGCGGTTTTTAGAGATACGATTTCTTCTTCCATATATATTAGTATTAGTATGTTAATATATAAAGCCGTATCTGAAAGATTTATCAGTACGGCTTTATTGCTACCGCATGGCAGACATTGGTTTTATCCAATGGTGGCTGTTGCCAATAAGCGGTTTTATACTAAAAAGTTTAATATGCAATCGTTCATCTTCCACAGCCACGTTTCAGATACGATGCAAATATCCATATTCTTTTTAACTTGTGCAAGAGAAAAGACAGATTTAACATTCCAATTCTTTCTCTAACAGATTACAGGCTTCAATCATATCATCCCATATTTTATCAATCTGCGCTAAATACATAACAGCATAGAATACAGAATCCTCTATTGATTTTTGTCTAGGTACAAAGTCCGGTCTTTTAAACATATCCTTGGTTGCTACCACATAGTTAAAGATATCTTCTGACTTACTTTTAAGCTCGTTTAATTCATCCAGAAGATTTTCAATAGTATTCAAGAAGTTATTTACCGGTACAGCTTTCGCTGTTAGTTCACTTTTCGTCAAAGATGTTACTTTCTCCGATACATCATTGATTCTTCTAAATGTTGTTTCTCTTTTTTCTGTACTTCTTTGAATCATGTTAACGGTTTCATCTACCAACATCTTCTATTTCTCGTTGCTTGTTTTCTCATGGGGTTGCGAGAAGATTGGCAAGCATACAATACACATGATAATACAAAGAATCGTTCTACTTGTTTTCATTGATTGCCTCTTTCTTATTAGCTTCGTTTACCATTCTGTCCCTATTCAATTCCTTTTGATAGTCTTCTTCCAGCATTTGAAAGAACTGGAAGATTATTCTCTTTTGTTTTTCGGTATCTTTAACCGCCCTCTTTAAGCGTCTAAATGCTTGCATAGCAATCCGCCATTGTTTATCAGCATACGCAGTTTTCGCTATTTCTCTTGCTTCCTGAGCAGCCTGTAAACAAGAATATAGGCTTACTTCATTGCTTACATACTTACTTTTATCAAAATCAACAGGAATTGTAAAGTTAAGGGTTTTAATAATCGCCTTTTTATGCATCAGTTGGAAGTCTTCAACTCCACAAACCTGCGCTGATTTTATTCTGAAATCGTCATTGATAGTATATATCAAATCTCCGACTTTTACTTCTCCAAATGTTTTCATTCTCTTATTTTGTTATAAATTATATTTCATTGATTACTTCATCTTGATGGGAAACAAAGTACGGTTGCCCAAACTCTTTGCCATTAGTAAAATCAATACACTCTAATCTATTTAAAGCAGAAACCAAACATCTATAGTCATAGTCATATATAATCCTGCTTGCATGTGATATATGACGTAGACCATATCCACATTCTTTTATTATTCTTTCCCAATAAGGAAATTCAAGAGCACAGATATTTAATATCTGCTTTCTTACAAGTTCACAAGTTTGAATATGCTGTTGGAGATAGCCACTACCATTTTCAAAATCACATCCTTCATTGGGACGCGGTTTCAATAAAGACATGGCTGCGTCAACCTCAGCACATATATGCTCATAGTGAATACAATCATTTTTATCGTCGAATCGGCTATTATCATCAGCAATATATATAGTTTTTTCTATCATAAATTCTTTCTTTATTGATTAGTATTGAGAGTTATTTATTAGGTAACAACAACTTTGCAACGTCCTCTTTCAGTAATCCGGTTTCGCTCATTTTGGCTACCAGTTGAGAAGCAAACAGCAAATCATAGCGTTCTTTCATTTCCTTGCCAAAATCCTTTGCCAATGATTTGATAACCTGTTCTGGATTGTTATAGCCTGTATCTCCCGTAAATTTCTCTTTAATCCAATCTTTGATAAGAATTTCTTCATTGCAATAGGAACTTTTGCGTATTTTCCCTTCTGAGATAAAATCTTTTATCTCTTTTTGAATATACTCATGCATGCATTGTTCCAATTGTTGTTGTACCTGAGAACTTATTTCAGTCTCTATTTTTTCTCGTATGCCACTTTTAATCTGCATGATAACATCATGGATAACATAACTCTTCAATTTTTCGTCCAGTGTTCCAGAATCTTCATCCATCCAAAACTCTTCAATTTCTACTGTAAATTTCATATTTTTTTGTTTTATATGTTACTTAATTCTTTGAATACTTTTATGCAATGTTCAGCATTTAGACTGATTTCTTTAAATCCTGCTTCTGCGCAGTAGTCTTCCACAAAATGCCGAAATGCTTCTATACATGCTTGCTTTTGTATTCTTGCTCCGGCTTTTATAGCAGCTTTTACTATGTCCGGTTCGATAGCCGGACATAGCTTTGCACAATCATTTGCAAATTGTTCTAATTCTTTTCCCATTTTACTAAAATATTAGAATATATGTAGTAATCAACATTGCTACAACACTACAAACGAAAAGAATCATTAATAGTGTTTGAATACTTCTGTTTTCCATTTACATAAATGTTAGTTTACCTTCTTTTTGTTTGTCCCAAGTTAGATACTTCCGGCTCTTCCCAGTTACATAGTAATTCCATGCTTTGATGAGAAGTTGTTGCTTCATCTCGGAAGTCATAACAGAAGAGGATAAACGGTCTCTGATTATTTTCTCCCGATAAGTGATAATCGTTTCGTTACCTATATTTTCTCCCAAAAACAAAGATTCAAAAAATCTCTGAACCCTCTTCTTTGTATATCCTTTACATTTTATCAAGAATACACCAATGGCAGCGGCTTCAATAACACGCATAATTTTGAACTTGTTATGTAATGACCTCATAAAAGAATAAAATTCTTGATACAATCCCGGTGAAGTATAGTATTCTCCCAAGATTTCAGTTTTTGAATATTTCTTTGGTAAACTACGCCCTTTGTCTTTGTTTTGAGAAATAATCGTAGCGTTTTGTTTCAATGCCAACACTTTCGTAGCAATACAAGAAACATACGAATAGTTATTTATACCTTTAATAGCAAAGATATCTGAACCTTGTCTTAACCTTTCGCTATCATACGTGACAAATGCGCTTTCATCACATCCACGAATAACCATCGTTTGAATATCTCTCCCACTTTTTACAATGGCGGACAATCTGTGCTGACCATTCAACAATGCGCCATTCTTGGCGAAACAAATAGCCTCTCCATTTAGTTTCCAGTTCCCTGCCCGCATTTCCTGTGCATAGAAGTTTACCGTTTTATCATTCAACGGTCTGTTCATTCTGTTGGATTTCAAATACTCTCTTGCCATGTCAGGCGTAATTGTTTCAACTCTTGCTTGTAAATTTGCTTCCATATTCATTATTTTTAAGATAAATAATACATTCTACTGTTTCCGCTTCCCAATTTCTTAGCTTTGATGGTAGTTAAAAAAGGAAAGCTATTTTTTGGTATTTTACTCAGCGTCTCTTTGATAAGCCGTGAGTTGGTAAAGAACTTACAGTCTTCACCTTGGAATTTTATTTTAAGTACACATCTGTCTTTTCCTTGTGAGGTAGTAACTCCACTTTCGTAGTCATATACTTCAATCTCACAATTAAGCACATCCGTTATAGATATTTGTTTCACGTCGAAGATGTTTCCCATATCGACTTGAATACCAAGTTCTGAAAACTTCATCATTTGTTATGACCTTTTTTAATAAGTTAATTGAATTACAAAACTTTGCCCATCCTAACCATGTGGCAATCTTTTGTGTATATTCTACATTTGTAATAGGTTTATTTCTTTTCTTTAGCTTCGCAATCGTTCGACAGAAGTTTCTTTTTATTCTTTTCCGTATTCGTATGTGCGTATGATAGAATACATATCCCACGAAATCTATTCCTCTTTTATCCACCGGAAAGACTTGATAGTTGCTTTTAATAGTCATTTTCAATTTACTGGATAAATAGTCGTTCATCTCTTGAAATAGTTTCCAGAGATATTCTTTAGAGGAATGCAGGATTACAATATCATCCGCATACCGATAGTAGTATTTGACTCTCATAATTTCCTTCATCCAATGGTCGAAGTAAGTCAAATAAAGATTTGCAAAGAATTGAGATAGATAATTTCCAATTGGCACTCCCGGTGCTGAATCTATGATTTCATCCAGCAAAGCAAGCGTTTCATGGTCTTTTATCTTCTTTCGGATAATTTGTTTCAGTATATCGTGATTGATAGATGGGTAGAACTTCTTCAAATCCATCTTCAAACAATATCGTGTATCTGAAACATTTCTCAATCCTCGTTTCAAATGTTTTAAGCATCCATGAATACCTTTTCCTCTTATAGCCGAATAAGAATGAGAAATAAATTGTTTTCCCCATATCGGTTCTAATATATTCATAATGGCATGGTGGATAATTCGGTCTCTAAAAGGTAGTTTGAATACCTCTCTTTCTTTGGGGTCTCTCACCATGAACATTTGATATTCCGCTGTCCGGTACGTATGTTCTTTCAATTCGTTCTGTAGCTTTAGGAGATTTCCCTCTAAATCCTTTTCAAACAGGATAACTTCATGTTTACTTTTTCTTCCGGCACTCGCTTTATAAAAAGCTGTGCGCAAATTCTCAATATCATAGATACGAGCATATAAATTCCCAAATCTTTTCAAAGTCTTGTTTTTCGTATAAGAGCGTTCGGATAAATCCTACTAACACCGTTTGAAAATTTATTTTCCACCAAGAGGTGAGGTCTCCGTCCTTTATAGTTTTAACAAGTTGAGACCCGCAACCTGCATTCGCATTCGTATAGTCGTTATTCGTATCATTGAAAGCGAAGCCAGACGGGGAAAGGACGGACGACCTTTATCTCATTTTATCCTAATTGAATAGCTTTCCAGATATCCACGAACTGTTCGCCCGCATATCTCGCTAATTCGCTCGTTCGGAAACGAAGACGAGACACGCAACCCGCATGCGCAAGCGCATAGTCGTAATACGCAACAATGAAAGCGAAGCCAGACGGGGACATATTAAAGTAAGGATAGTACTTTGGTTCGTCTGAGTTGTCCCAATCGGGTTCCCAACCTTCGTTCAATACCATTGTAATAATAGACATCTTCCACATGTTTTCATAAAACGAACGGTCATAAAAAGGAAATACATTGAAATTCGGTCTTTGTGGTCTTCCAGCAAATTCATACGCATCTTCAAATGTCTTCACTTGGTCAGTGATTTTCATATTAAATACTTCTTTTCCGTACAAGTTCTCCAATGCTTTCTTTGTTTCTGCATTTCCTTCTTTCCACGCTTTGATAGCGTTTTCTTTTTCTACTTTTAATTCCATAATGTTTACTTTTTAAAAATTAATTATTGTATCTCTCCTTATGATGAGAGAATCTTGATATACATCTTGATAAGTTACAGTTATTCTCCCTCGTAGATAATCTTTAACTACACCCTTTCGAAATTCTTCATTAAAAGAGTATATTACAAAAGATACTCCTGCGGCTACGAATATTATTCCAAACAATCCTCGTTTATCTCCTTTACAGGAACAAAAAACATTTAACGTACCTGCAATCATCGCTATAATACCCAATATAAGCATAGATATAAATATAAACATACTATTTGCTCTCCTTTCCTTCTTTATAGCCAGCCATAAACGCATCTCTCATCTTTCTTGCTGTAAACTGTTCCCAGTCTTCATTTGATGATTTATCATTGAAATTTTGGTCTAACACATATTTATCTGCCAAGAGTTTTGTAACATCTACTTTTTCTAAAGTCATATTCAAAAAAGAAGCCATTGATTGATAGCCACAAAAAACTTCTTTATCAGATGAGCCTCGGTAGCAAATACATGTTCTACAGGAACGACTATCAACGATATATGGTATTCCCGTTATATTAACCATACCATAGGGACATGGTAATGATTTCCCTATCTTAAATCTTTCAATTTCCATACTATTATTGTTCGTTATTAAAGAATAGATATAAATCACATCCGGCATTATCCACAATGTAATAATCTGGATTTGTTAAAGATACCCATTTTGACACAGGCATTAACCGTTCATCTCCGAAGGATGGCTTTTCATACTTATCAGTAGGTACATAATGCGCATGAAAGCGGACATTACGGTCTTTATATGTTTCCATAATAGCTATGATGTCTTCATCTTCAAAATGTTCTAATACTCCATGCGTAACCACCACTGTAGGATATTCAAAGAACTTTGTTTGCCGAATATCTTCTTTGAGATAAGAGAAAGGGATAGAACTTAATAAACCCTCTTCCATCTTATATGTATTTTCACAACATAAGGTGAGCATGTCTCTATCTATGTCGGTGCAAATTACTTTTGAGATATCAAAGTTATAAGATTCTTTGGTAATTCCCAAAGCCTTACATAAATCGTATATCTCCACATTTAAAGCACGACTAACCGTTCCTATTCCACAACCTTCTTCTTTGAAAACGATACCTTTTTCCGGCATTGATTTGATATTGATAATTATCTCGTCTAAAAACCGTTTGTATTTGATAATGAAACTTCTAAGATAGAACCGATTATCAACTCTTGCCTTATAATGGTCTTCCCATCTTTTCATTATTCCTCCTTTCTTTGCAGAACTTACAATTACCTTTGTGAGTAACACAGGTTACATAAAGTTCGCCATACGTCACAGATTGTACTAAAATGTATTCGCATGAGTCAATTACTAATACATCATATTCAATTTGTTCTTCTGAATCAGATATTACATTTCCATGTTGGCAAGCTGATGCTATCGTCAATATTCCGGCAAGAATACAAAGTTTCAATGTTTTCATATTACTTCAACTTTTAGTTTGTTATCCAAATACTGAACGTATTTTTTCATCTCTCGTTCCGTGTCCCAGCAGAATTTACGTTCTTTACCACGAATCACAATAGTTAAATAATACCATCCGGTTACTACTGATTTACCGTCTACGCTATACTCTTGAATAGAATCCGCTTTCAACCGGATATTCTTTCCTTTACTTTTAATTACTATAAACATGTTCTTTTATTTTAAGTTATACATTAAATCGTTCGATACAAATTAACCTACTATTAAGCAGTATGTAGTAATCACTATCAATAAGAGCATTTAATTGGTTTAAATCTTTTCTATCGATAGTTGTTGTCTCTTTATTTATTTCCCCAACAATTTCACTGGGATATACCATTACTTTTGTAATCCAGTCTAAACGATTAAGATAATCAATTATTTCAATGTCTGATTTTAATTTTTCCATATTCTTGTTCTTTCCTTTATAGTATTAATCAATCACTTTCTTTAACTTGTTAAATGGTTTCTCTTTGTCAATTCTAACTCCATCTTTGAAATCTAATATTAAATGCCAAAGCTGGTCTTTGTAAATATCACCCGCTTTATAGTTAGTCTTATAAAACGGGTGGGCTTCTATTGGAGAAATCATTTTATTAAAGGTATTCATCGCATTTAGATATGTAGCTCCCCATTCTGAGAGTTCTACAGTAACGGTATCGTTCAAGTCTATTTCGTTCATATCCTACTATTTAGTTAATTGTTTAAAAGCGTTGCATATCAACCAAACAAACACTGCAATTCCCATCAATACACTACCCATAAAATCTAATATTTCCATGTTGTTCTCCTTTCTTTATTATTCGTTTATAGCTGGAATATTCATCCACAAATCGCTATCATCTACTAATATGTCTTCTTTAATAATTACTTTTCCGGGAAATGAATCAAGCATCCCCCACCAATAATGTTTCATAGAATAGTATATGTATCCGACAAAGAATATGCCGTTATGATATATAAGAACTGTTTCTCTTCCATTCGGTTTTCCCGTTGTTATTTTAGTCCAATTTGTTTTCATATTATTTGATATTTATATTGTATAAATCGTTTCTTTTAACTTGCAATTCCAAAGTCTTTGGATGAATCATCTTTGTATCTATAAATTCAATCACAAATAAATCATTATCTGTATTGTTGAACATGTCATGTATGACAGAATATTTTTTAAGTTGGTATCGTTCATTTGGGTAAACTTTTCTAAAGTAAATATTTACTTGTTTCCCTTCTGTATTATTATTGTTCATGGCATTATCTTTTTTAGTTTACGATACATAGCGGCTGCACGGACGGCATTATATTCCATCCCGGTAGCCGTTTTAAAATTATAGTCATTCAATTCAGACGCTATTTGCGCCCAAATTTGAGCGTTATTAGGTTCACCTTTACAACTTATCCATTTCTGTATAAACGTCCAAAATTGGGCGTTATGTACGTTGTTTCGGGCGTTTTCTTTTCGTTTCGTTGATGATGATTGTTGTATGGTGGAAATCGTATCTGTTCTGTTCGCTCCGGTGTTCTTTCCCCATAATTCTTTTGTTCCACCCGTTTGTTCTCCGCGTGCTTTCTTTGCAGCTAAAGCCGCTTTAGTCCTTATACTTGTTATCAACGCTTCTCGCTCAGACAAGGCAAAAAACAAGGTTAGCGTAAATTTGTCAGTTGATGGTAAGTCACAAAAGATAATTTTACCGTCTCCAAGTTCTTCATATATTTGTAGTGCTTCCAATGTATTACGGAAACGGTCTGTTTTTGCTATGATTAATTTTGCATCATGTTCTTTTGCAAACTGTATTGCCTTACTTAATTCTTTGCATTTTGACAGTTCCGTTCCTGTATATACTTCCACATAGTCAGCTAAAATTTTTCCTTTATCTTTTTCAACAAAGTAATCAATAATTTCCTTTTGAGCTTCCAAACCTAAACCGGAACGCCCTTGTTTTTGTGTAGAAACCCTTCGCCATGATACAAAATTGTTCATATCTTATTATATTATAGTTTATAAATACTTACATCTTTCTAACATGTATTTGTAGTCTCCCGGTGTCCCGCAAAACATGTATTTATCAGAACGTTCTATGATAATCGGATTATCATAAATACTTTCTTTCAACATTACGTTTTCATAAGCACACCTACCATAAACAGGTAGCAGATAATTATATTGTTCTTTGCTTATTTCGTAATTACGATACGCATAGTTTCTATACTGTCCCATGATTGCTATTTATTTGAATGTGAATACGTATTTATCGTATGTTTTAGTACTTGCTACATGTTCCATCTTTCCACCTAAAAAAGCAGCAATTGAAGGATAACAGCTCATTCCCACACCACCGCTAAAATAAGGAAAGAAACCATTCATAGAAATACCGTAAGGCACTTGTTTTCGTGAACGTCTTTTGTTCCATAACATCCCGGAACATATTTTGTTAAAACATTCAGCTACTACAGTACTTTCTTTATCATACCCATAACCGGATGCCATAGCCGCATTTTCTTCTGAGTGCCACCCGTTTGCGTCTTCCCACCTCATAGAAGCATGCGGAATAACGCCCCAAGTTGAATTCTTAACCCAAACGATTTCGATTTCCAAGCGTTTTACTTTTGGCATAGTTGCCCGCGCTTCATATTCCGCATTTTTCTTTGCCAAAAAGTTTAATATACCTCGTCCCGTTTTGTATGTATTACTTTCGTTTCTATACTTGATTTCTTCCTCAGTCATAAACGGAAACATTTTCTTTAACTCTCTCATAAATTTATTAATTTTCATAATTGTATTATTTTTAGTTAGTTATTAATTTACTATTTATATTTGTTATTGCTGTATTCTTTAAAATCCTTCTTGTATAACCTTCCATGTATCAATGAATTGCTTTCCGCAATATTCAGCAAGTTCAGATGTTTTTAGTCTAAAATTAGACCCGCAACCCGCACCCGCAACCGTATAGCCGCGACGCGTATCAGAGAAAGCGAAGCCAGACGGGGACATATTAAAGTAAGGATAGTACTTTGGTTCGTCTGAGTTGTCCCAATCGGGTTCCCAACCTTCGTTCAA
>OGNB01000071.1_pt1 | contig 82284 bp, 102 predicted proteins | sample 1573301 | NCBI WGS metagenome assembly OGNB01 (sample SAMEA2581914, study PRJEB24529) | metagenome | biome: Human gut stool | place: China | collected 2011
GTGGCTGACGATGGAGCAGGCGGTCAAGCACTGCACGCAGGGCATCGGCATCTGGAGCTGGGCCTCGAACGACCAGGGGCAGGAGCCGGATGTCGTCATGGCCTGCTGCGGCGATACGCCCACGCTCGAAACGCTCGCCGCCGTCAGCATCCTGCGCCGTGAGCTGCCGGAGCTGAAGCTCCGCGTGGTGAATGTGGTGGATCTGATGAAGCTCCAGCCGCACACCGAGCATCCCCACGGCCTGACCGACGAGGAGTACGACGGCCTGTTCACCAAGGATAAGCCCATCATCTTCGCCTACCACGGCTACCCCACGCTCGTCCACGAGCTGACCTACCGCCGCCACAACCGCAACCTCCATGTGCGCGGCTACAAGGAGGAGGGCACCATCACCACGCCCTTCGATATGCGCGTTTTGAACGACATCGACCGCTTTGACCTCGTCATCGACACGGTCCACCGCCTGCCGCAGCTCGGCAACCGCGGCGCCTACCTCGTGCAGAAGATGCAGGATAAGCTCGTCGAGCACCGCCAGTACATCCGCGACAACGGCATCGACCTGCCCGAGGTGCGCAACTGGAGGTGGGAGGATAGCGAAGCGCCGGCGGCCGAATAAGCATACGGTCGGTCGGAAAGCGGCGCTGCCGGCACACAACAAAAGGAGTAGTGGATATCTCCACTACTCCTTTTCTCTTTTTTATTTCCGTACTCTGCGGTCGTGCTCGGCGTAGTAGGCGCGCTTGCTCTCAAGCATCTTCTCGTCCACCTCGCGGACAAGCTCTCTCAGTCCGACCACCGACTCATGCGCGGCAATGCCGTAAGAGATGCTGTAGCCCTGCGCGGTGATGCTCGCGGAGGCCGAGCGCATACGGTCCTCGCAGGTCTGCCCCTCCGCCGGGGCGGGGAATACGACAAATTCGTCTCCGCCGACGCGGCAAAGGGAGCCCTTCGGAAACTGCTCCATCAGGCTCTCCGCGACGAAGCGCAGCATCAGGTCTCCCGCCTCGTGCCCGCGCTCGTTGTTGAGTTCATGCAGACCGTTTGCGTCGATGTAAACGCAGATAGCGGGCGAGATCGTGCGCTGCTCGCTCTTATGCAAAAGCTCTCCGTATCCCATCGTCAGTCTCACCGAGGGAACATCGTCCCACGATTTCTATTCCGACCTCTTTCTGCGGCACGGCCTGCCGTTCAGTCCCGACGTGGAGGTAGAGACCATCGATCAAGTCCTTCCTGCTGTGCGCTGCAACCTCGGCATTGGGTTTGTCCCGCGCGAAATGCTCGTGGCGGTGCCGGAGCTCACCGGCGTCTATCCGCTCACGCTGGACGAGCCGATCGCAACGCGCAGCATCTATCTGTTCCAGCGAAAAAATCAGCCGTTGAGCATCGATGTCAAGCACCTGCGGCAAATGCTGCTGGGCGATCGTTCCCGCGAGGTAAAAAAACTCCCGACGCAGTAAGCGTCGGGAGTTTTTTGTAAGTCGTTTTCTTTGATCACAGGCTATAACGCGTTGTCCGCGTCGCCGATGGACGGGAAGATACGGCTCATTTTGCTTCCTCCTCACGGATGAACATGATGAGAAAGCTGACCGCCAGCAGTGCGCAGGACACCCAGATGCCGCGCTCGGCAAAGGCCCTCGTCAGCAGCGCGCCGAGACCCGCGCCCACGGCAAAAAGTCCGATCACGCCGAAGTAGGTCAGCGCCTTGTGCAGCACCTCGCGGTCGCGCGTGTGGAAGTAAACGCACAGCGCCTCCGTGCCGCTGCGCATATTGCCGATGCACATCGTGCTCGCGTAGGCGTGGCCGCGCACCTTGCGGAAGGTCTGCACCTGCATGGCGCAGACGAACGAAACGAGCGCGTTGGCAGCCGTGCTGCCCTCCTGCGGCAGAAAGCCGACGAGGAACAGCAGCACGATCTCCACCAAAAGAATGAGCTGCCGCCAATGCACCTTCTCCATGTGCTTGAAACGCCGATGAATACACTCAGCCACGAAAATACCCAGCATGAACGAGAGCACCGGCACAAGATAGCGTCGGCTGTGCGTCCAGTCACCATCGAAAAGATAGGCGCTGAAGAGCACGATGTTGCCCGTCTGCGCGTTGGCAAACACCTTGCCGCGGCAGAGATAGGTATAGGCGTCCTGCAGGCCGCCGGAGAGAATGATGAACGCCGCCGTCAGCATGGATTCCGACATCTGCCCGCGCGGCCTGCCCAACGGTATTTTGCTCAACCCCAGACCTCCACGGCGATCTCCTTGACCAGCGCGAGCTTGGCCCACTGCTGCGCTTCCGTCAGCTTGTTGCCGATCTCGCAGCTGGCGAAGCCGCATTGCGGACTCAGACACAGGCGGTCGAGCGGCAGGTACCTTGCCGCCTCGTGGATGCGCGCGATGACCGCGTTCTTGCTTTCCAGCTCGGGGCGTTTGGTCGTCACAAGACCGAGCACGACCTTCTTCTCTCCGCTCACAGAGGCCAACGGCTCGAAGCCGCCGCTGCGCGCGTCGTCAAACTCGAGGTAATAGGCATTGACATTCTCACGCGCAAGCAGCGTTTCCGCCACGCTGTCATACGCGCCGGAGCTGGCATAGGTCGAGTGGAAGTTGCCGCGGCAGACATGCGTGTTGATAACAAGGTCATTTGGCTTGCCGCTGATCGCCATATTGTTGACGGTCAGCATCTGCTCCTTGATCTCCTCGAGGCCCTTGGCATCGGTGTCGAAGATCATGCAGGCGCGCGGATCGACCAGCATCCCCCAGCTGCAATCGTCGAATTGAAGGTTGCGGCAGCCTGCGGCGTACACGTCTGCAATGACCTTGCGGTAGCCCGCGGCGAGGTCATCCATCAGCTCCTGCACGGAGGGGTAGAACCTCTTTGTATTCTCCATGGCAAAAGGCATGACCATCTGCTCCAGAAACTGCGCGGGCGCGGGAATGGTCAGCTTGGCGACGGTGTTCTCATCTTCGAGCGCCTTGACAAATCGGAAGTGTTCGACAAAGGGATGCTCGTCCACGCTCACCTTTCCCGTAAGATAGGTGTCGTCAAGCATTGCGGCCTCGCCCTGGAACGGAAGGCCGGTCTTGGTCGGTGTGTGGCCGACGCCGTGGAAGCCCCACATGAAATCGAGGTGCCAAGTTGCGCGGCGGAACTCACCATCGGTGATGACGTGGTAACCCGCCGCTTTCTGCTTGGCGACGAGATCGCGGATGGCGTCGTCCTCCACGGCTTTGAGCGCTGCGGCGTCGATCCTGCCGCTCTGAAAGTCGGCGCGCGCCTGCTTGAGTGCCGCGGGGCGCAGGAAGCTGCCGACGTAGTCGTAACGGAACGGAGTGTTGGTCTTATTCATGCTCTTGCTCCTTTGCAGTTGAAATTTGTCCTGATTATACGGCGGCGGATCGGGCAAGTCAAGTGGGTGCTGACCGATAATACGCACGGAGTACATACATAATATCCATAGTGTGACCAAGATATAAAGGGTAAAAATAAGGGTAGAGACGGATAAGAAAAGAAAAAATCCTTGAAAGCTCAATGCTTTCAAGGATCGATCATGGTGCGCGAGGCGGGACTTGAACCCGCACGTCCGTGAAGGACACTAGAACCTGAATCTAGCGAGTCTGCCAATTCCACCACTCGCGCGTAAGCAGTCTCAGAAGAAAAGATGGTGCGGATGGCGGGACTTGAACCCGCACGTCCATACGAACACTAGCACCTCAAGCTAGCCTGTCTGCCAATTCCAGCACACCCGCATTTTCATCAGTCTTTCAAACGACCGCTCCGCTATTATAAGCCTGTTGTACGCCAAATGTCAACCTTTTTTTGCGGGAAAAGAAAAAGGAAAAAGTCAAGCAAAAAATGCCGTGCTTTTTCAACAAACTATTCTGCGTTATTTTGTGCATTTTGGGCAGCACGAAAAGGCCACCCGCCAAAGTCCCGCCGGTAGCCTATGCTTTATCGTGTTATTTCCGTGTTATTTTCGTGTGTTATGCGTGCGTTTTTCTCTTAAATATGAACGAACGGGAGCAGCACGCCCTCCGCCGCCATCCACTCGGCCAGCGCCGTGTTCGCACAGCGCCCGCCTAAAACCATCCTTGGGTAGTTGTTCATCCAGATTTGGATTTGCTCGATCTCCGCCTGTGATACCTCGGAGAGCTTCGTCCCCTTCGGGAGCCACCGCCGGATAAGGCTGTTCGCGTTCTCGTTGCTGCCGCGCTCGAAGGCGCTGTACGGATGACAATAGTATATGTGCGTCCGCGCCCGCTTTGTCAGGCATGACCGCTCCATGCCCTCGCAGTCTGCGAACTCGCTGCCATTGTCCACGGTGATCGTGCGGAATATCCGGCGGAACATCCGCGACCCCAGCTTCCTTTCCAGCCTGTCCATCGACCGGACGACGCTCTGAGTAGTGCCGTCCGGCATTTTTATGATGATCTCCTGGCGGAACATCCGCTCCGTCAGCACCAGGAGCCGGGCCGCGTCCTTCTTGCAGGATACCACCGTGTCCATCTCCCAGTCTCCGGGCATCGCTCGTTCCGCGATCTCCTCCGGGCGGTCTTCGATGCTGTCGCCCTGTGGAAGGTGCGCGGCCCGGACCTTCCGATACCCCTTGTTTTTCTTCTTCCCCTTGCGTGGCAGGCTCTTGTTCGTCACGCCCAGGAACACGCCCTTGGTGATGTAGGAATACAGCGTCCACTTGGAGAGCGTCACGGAGAAGGTCAGCCGCTCCTCCTTGATCTTCAACAGGACCGCCTCCGGCGAATACCGTTCCTCCACGATCTTCTGCTCGATGTATGCCGCCAGCTTGTAGTCGTTGCCCAGTTTCAGCGCCGGACCCTTGGCCGCGAGGTTGGCCCGGTACTTGTTCTCCGCCACGTCCGGGCAGTAGATTTCCCGGTCGATCAGCTCCGTCGTGCGCTGGACCGTCTTTCCGCGCTTGATCTCCCGGTAGATGGTGGTGCTGTCCACGTGCAGCGCCGCCGCGATCTCCTTTACCTTGTGGCCTTCCTTCAACATTCTTTCAATTTTCAGCCGGTCCTTCCACCGCAGATGGGAAAATCTCCGTCCTTTTTCGCTGCTCATTGTGGGCACTCCCTTCTTTTTTCGGGGATAATAACCCATAAAAGCGCAGAATGTCAAGCGCTCAGAGCGCCGCAAAAAGAAATGCCGTAGGCTTTAAGCCTACGGCATAATTTTTTTTCTTCCTCGTCCATCAACCAGTCCGAGGTGACGCCCAGCACCTCCGCCAGGGCGCGCAGCTCGTAGTCCTGCACCATGCGGCTCCCACTTTCGATGCGGCTTATGGCGTCCTGTTCCAGGATAACGCCCGTGGTCTGCACCTTCGCCGCCAAGTCCGCCTGTGTCATACGCTTCTTCGTTCTCATTTGCCGGACCCGCTCGCCAGATACATTTCGCCGTCCGTCCAGATTGATGATCTTCAAGTGTTCGCCTCTCCTCGCTATGTGATATTCCCATATTTTATTTGACTTTACCATATTCTCTGATATTCTTATGGTAATATCCCATAAATGCGCAAAAATATAAAAAATGTGGAGGGGAGGACATGGGCCTATTCTCATTTCGTAAGCCCCCGGCGCGTGTCAACAGCTCCGGCAGCGTCCCACACACCGCCGATCTGCTGTATCCCGCCGTGCTTCCGGCCTTTTCAGAGATCGCGGCAGGCGAGCACCGCGACCCCAGGGCGGTTTTCTACACCATCCGCTTCATGGACCCACAGCGCTCACGCCCATTCACGCCGGATGTGCTGGACGCCTCAGACTTCGGCAGTAAGGCAGAGGTCCGGCGCGTTCTGGTCCGACGTGGCTTCGTGCAGAACGCGGACGCAGGTCAGACGCTTTCCGTGCTCTACACGAAGGACGCCATGAAGGAGCTTCTGCGCAAGCGCGGCCTTTCGGTCGGCGGCACCAAGGAGCAGCAGGCCGCCCGGCTTCTGGCCGACGGCTTCCGCGTGAGCGCCAGCCGCAGACTGTTGGAGTTGACCGCCTCCGGTTCCGCGCTGATCGCGGCCCACGGCGTCAACCTGTCCGAGGCTATCCGCCAGGCCACGCTGGCTTTGAAGGAGCCGGACTACCCCGGAGCCGTCGCCGCATACCGTGACTATGACAGCCGGTGGGGCTATGTTCACCCCTCCGGCAAGACCCACACCATCTTTGCAAGCTATGATGTTCCATTCCGCCGCCTCGACTTTCTCGCGGGCTACCCCATGCGTGAGCTGTGCAACTCCGAAGACTTCCGCCGCACCCTCCGGGCCTGCCTGATTGCCGGGCTGATGCGAGGGGAGCAGGAGCGCACCGAGCTTGCCTTCCGCTTCAAAGAGGTGTGTCAGGAACAGATCGTGTGCCCCGGCGTTTTGGACCTGTTCACCATGGACGACTTCGACGGCAGCACCGCCGCCGCGATGCGTGAAGCCATGGAGCAGAACGTCGCAGCGGACAGCGATTTCACTCTGGAATATTATATCTCGCACGTGCTGTACCTGAGCAGGCGCGCCTAAACAAAAAATCCCCCGGCAGACGTCCGTTCTCTGGACCTCCGCCGGGGGATTTCTCACTTATTCATTATTTTTCTTGATCTGGCCGAGCGCTTCTTTCAGCTTATCGAAGCCGAACATGGCAGCGTAGGCCACCGCGAAGCCCACCACAACGGCGGCGGCCACGTAATACCACATGACAGCGTAGCCCATGAAGGCCATATACCCGAAGAAGGCCACCAGCGTCAGCACCATGGCGACGATGATTGCCAGCAGGTTCGTGGGCATTTTCTCCCACGTGGCCCGTTTCAGGACCTCCACGATGATGTTGGTCAGTACGGTCAGCGCGCCGATGATGGCGACGATGGCCGAAATATTGAGCGTCAGTTCCATAAACGTCTTCCTCTCTTATTTTGCAGGCATCTTCAACACCTGCCCGACATGGATGATCTCGGAAGTCAGGCCGTTCAGGCGCATGATCTCCTTGTAGCGGCTCCCGCTTCCAAGATAGGTACTTGCCAGCGCCCACAGCGTATCCCCGCGAACGACGGTGTGCGTGCGCGTCCCGCCGGAGGCAGAGCCGCCGATGTCCGCCGCGTCCACCCAGCCGTACACGGTGCTTCCGCCGCCGCTCACGGCGACGAGGTGATACGGATGCTTCGCCTTGCCCGGCTGGTACACCTGCGTGACCTTGGCCTTGCCCGGCTTACAGGCCGTGCCGCTGGCCGCGTTCGCGTTGGTGTAGTGCTTCCCGCCGGTGAAGTTCACGATGTCGCCCGCCTTACAGGTGCCCGCGCCGGTGTTTCCGGTCCCGCCGGTCTCGCCGCCGGTCGTCCCGGCGTCGGTCCCCGTGGCCTTACTGGCGTACTTCGGCACGCCATAGCCCCGGATATACCGGCCATTGACGGCGATATGGCGATACCCCACGGCGTCGCTCATGTTGCCCTCGATCACGGTGATGGTGCTGCCGTTTACCTCGGTCACGATGCCCACGTGGTCCGCCGCGCCGGTGTTGTCCGTCGTGGCGTAGTTCGTGCCGTCCTGCCAGTCGTAGAAGATGTAGTCGCCCGGCTTCGGCACATAGGCGTCGTTCTCCACCCACGCGCCCAGCTTCTTGAACATGGCGATGTGCTTCTCGCACCCGCACTCCGTCGGGATGATGTCGGTCAGCCCGGCGGCGATGGCGACGGCGGAAGCAAAGGTACTGCACCATGCGTCCGTATACTTCACGGCGTAGCCTCTGGCAAGGGGCTTGTGGCTGTTGTACAGGTCGATGATCTTCCGGTGGCTCCCGTCCGCTTCCTTGCAGCCGAGATAGCTCACCGCGATTTTGACGACCTTCTGGCGTAACTGGTTTTCAGTCATTCCGTTTTTGCCCTCCTTACAGGTCGTTGCTTGGCTGGTCCGCCGTTTCCTCCTCCGCCGCCGGGGCGATGGGGTCCGGCTTATCCGGCCAGTGATTGTTCTTGCTCAGGTTTTCCAGGACGGATTTGATGGCGTATGCCAGCACCACGCCGATGATCTCCTTCACGGCCACCGACGACAGCGTTTCCGCGATCTGCTCCCGTCCCAGGTAGGCGAGGACATAGCTGCACCATATCCACGCAAACCCGTTTCCCAGGCATATCCAGACCACCTTTTTCATGGTCTCGGTCTTCTTCCCCTGATCGCCATTCAGCCGGAGGGCGCGCAGCCTGCGGCGCAGATGGCTGATCGTGCTGTTGCAGAGGAGAAGGCCCGCTCCCAGGCCAAAGAAAAAGGCGGCCATGACTACCCACACGTACTTCATGGCCCGCCCTCCTCACATACCGACTTGATGGAATACGAAGCCGATCACGATGCCGATAACGGCGGTGATGATGTAGCCCACGACCTTGCGCCACATTTCACCGTCCCGTCCTTCCAGCACTTCCAGGCGCTTGCCCTGCTTCTCCTGCTCCTTGACCATGTCCTCCACGCTGGTCGCCAACCGCTCCACCGAGTTCGTCAGCGCCCGCATTTCGCGCACGTTCTCCTCAAGCATTTCGATACGCTTGTCCTGCCTCTTGTTCTCCTCCGCCAGACGGCGGCTGAACTCCTCGTGCTCTGCCCGTGAGATATAGGGGTCGTCCATAACGGCACCCTCCTTTCCTGGTTGTTGACGATACAGGGGAGGGCCGGGCAGCTATCCCACCCGGCCCCCGCCGATCATAGTTCTTCGCCCAGCGCCTCGTCCGGCCATTCTCCGCTTCCGATCAGCGCGGTATACCGCACCTTCACCCGGTCGATGTCCTCCGCCAGCGCAATGGCGTCGTGCTGCGCGAGGAGCTTCTGCTGCTCCGTGACGATCTTCGCCAGGTCGGTACAGATGCCGCACAGCTCCTCGATGATTTGGAGATTACTCACCGGCATAGACCTCGCCGGTGATCTCCTCGTACTGCTCGGCGCTGATCTTGCCGTTCTCCACGCGGCTCGCCAGCTCCGCCTTGACGCCAGCCTTGCGGGAAGCAGGCACCTCGGCCCACTTGCGCGTACCGGCCACCAGTCGATTAGCCCAAATAGCGTTCATCAGTTTTCACCTCCTCCGTTTGCAGCGCTGTCCAGCTCGCAAAGAGCTTCTTCCACCGCCGTCAGCCGCTCCTCCGAGGAGCTGTCCATATCGCACATGGCTTCCTCCATGGCGACGAAGGCGGCGTTGGTCGCTTCCTCGTTCTCGATGATGCGGGCGTGGTTGCGGAACACATACTCCTCAGCCTCGCCCTCCTGTGCCAGCGCCTCCGGCGCGTCGGGGATGGCGGTGCCGCCGGGCAGGTTGTACACCTCGCCGCCCACGGCGATGCCGATGGCCTCAGCCTCCGCCGCCTCCACATAGGCCCCGGTCTCCTCGTTCCGCTTCACATAGCGGGGACGCTCGCACAGGGCCAGCAGCTCGCCTTTGCTGATAATTGCATACATGGGTCTTACCTCCTCACTTTGATGTGCAGCGCGTCCGCAAGCTCTTTCAGCTCCGGCACCGCCGCCGCGAAAAAGTCTTCGTTGAACAGAATGACCTCCACATCCTGCCGCAGGAAATGCGCCCACTTCCGTTCCAGCAGCTCGATCTCCTCCTCGGTGAAGCGCTGCTGCCGTCCGTTCGGGCCGGTCCGCACCCGCTGGGAGTACGCGATGGCCCAGGTCAGCCTCCCGCGTTCCAGCCCTTGCCCGTCGTCGTTGCGGGCGAAGTGCATCTTCGCGGCCTCGCTGGTCGCGTAGCAGATCGGCTTTCCCTCCGTGGTGATGATGAAGTCGCCCGCCGTCTCCATCTCCGTGCCATACGGGATGTTCACGGCCTCGCCGCAGGCGGCCAGCTTCTTGAACCTGTTGTGTGTGATGTACTTCATGCGCACATTTCCTCCTCAATGACGGCTCCGTGCCGCCGGTATATCCAGCCGCACCCGGTCCGTGTGGCTTTCATCGTGCACGGGAACGGCTTCCGCCGCCCGGCCAGTTCCTCAGCGAACATCCGCGTGAAGCGCTCGTCCATGGCGCGCAGCGTGTCGTAGCTGTTGCACCGCTTCGCGTGCGCTCTCCACGATTGATAGGACTGGAACACGTCCTCCGGTCCCATTCGGCCCTCGTCCATCCACCGCCGGAAAATATCCATCTTCCGCCGCATGGCACGGATGCTCTTGCGACTGAGCTTCATCACCACCTTGCCCGTCTCCGTCAGCGTCACTCGCATTTTCAGGAAGGTGAAGCTGTGGTGCCGGAACGGCGTGATGATGTTCTTCTTGTCGCTCATGGCGATGCCCAGCGCCTCAGCCAGGCGGTACAGGTTGCGCTTGATGTCTTCCAGTTCCTCCAAGGAATTGCTGATCACATACCCGTCGTCCATATACCGCCCGTACCCGTGGATGCCGCGCACGTCCTTCACGTAATGGTCGATGGGGCTGGCGTAGTCAAGGGCGATGATCTGCGATACCTCGCTGCCCAGGCCCACGCCCCGGTGTGCTTCCTTGTCGGCGGTCTTCATCAGCCGGAAATCATCCACAAAGTCGCAGAACAATGTGTATAACCGGTCGTCCATGATCTTCTTCCGCGCCCGCCGCTTGATCTCCTCGTGCGGCAGGCTCCCGAAATAATTCTTGAAGTCGAACTGGTAGATACCGCCCTCAGTCCCATACCGCCGGTAATGGTCCTGCAGGTGCTTCCTGAGCCGCCGGAGCTGGAAGTCCATGCCCCGGTCTTTCAGGCTCGCGCTGTTGTCGTAGATGAAGCTCCTGGAATAAACCTCCGTCAGAAGGTTCTTGCACAGGCATTTTTGGATGGCCCGCTCCTGGATGGGCAGCGCGTCGATGTTCCGCACCTTCCCGTGCTCCACCGTCGCAAAGCTGTGGAAGCCCTTGAACACGCGCTTTCCGTAGTGCAGCGTGTCATAGGTCGCCTGTGCTTCGCCCAGCAGGTTCGTCTCGAAGTTGATGGTGGAGGTCTTCCACCGCGCTCCGTCACAGCAGCTCTTTCCGGCCTTGCAGATGTTCCCGAATGACATGACCTCCTCGAAGCTCGCTCCACCGGCCTCCCGCGCCCTCTGCTCGCGCCGGGCCTTTCGCCGCTGGTATCTGGCCTCGTGCCTCTCTTGGCTATTCAATCATGTTGCCTCCAATGCAGTATCCCACCCGTACAGCGTTCGGTCTGGCGCGCGGTTTGCGGGTCGCATGACCTCCCGCACCTGCGTCGTCTGCCGCAGCGGTTTGAAGTAGCTGCATAACGGTTGCTCATGGAGCCGGGGCAACGCCGCCGTAAATCCCCGGCCATGCAAGAAGCGTCCGGGCCTCCGTATCGAGTGGTGATTTAAGGAATGAAGCCCGCGCATGGCGGGCCAGTCTCCAAGGGTCAAGTTCTCCTTTAAGGTTTGGGGCACAGCTTCGCAGTTCGCTACTTGTTCAGGCCCCAGGTTGTTCTTAAATCCCGGCGCGAAGCCATTCGAATTGTAGGCGTTGTTGTTGTTCGCAGACCCGTCCGTGTTCACATTGCAGAAGTTGTTCGTGTTGCTCGCATTCACGGAGCGGAGCCACCAGTTGCAGGCGTGGCCGTCAGAACTTGCCCTACGGGGATTTATGGTGTTTTTGCTTTCCGGTCTCTCATGTACCCATTCCACCGGCGCTTGTCGCTGTCCATCACACCCCGCAGGCGCGACAGCGCATTGTTCGCCAGTGTCGTCCAGGTCTGGAACGTCCGCTCGTACTCCTCCTTGTTGCGGAAGAAGTTGTTGCCGTCGTCCACCAGCTCATAGCAGAAGGTGATCTCGCCCAGCAGCGCGTCGGCGCTGGCCGTGGCCGCCGCCAGATAGCGGTGCCGCAGCTCGTAGTCCCGCTCGCTCATGTCCTTGTGGACGTAGATGCTGTTTCCCTTGAGCGCGTTCATGTAGACCTCGCTCGCCAGTTGCAGCAGCGGCCCCGTGGTCACGTACTTGTAGCTGGCTGGAAACTTCCGCGCGATGCGCACCGTGGCCTTCCGCAGTTCTCGTGCGTCTGCCACGAATTGCGCCGCCGCGTCCTTGCGCCGCGATTTGTATACTGCCATTTCGGTGTTCTCCCTTCCGGTTTGGTGCCCCCGCCACCGGCAGGAGCGTTGCCGCTCCCGCCGGATGGGGCCTGTGCTGATTTGGGTACTCGGTGCTTGGCGTTTCGCTGGTAGGGGCTTGCGCCCCCACCGCTCCACTTTCGATGCCTGATTTCGGATTAGGCCACCTTAAAGCCCGGCGCGAAGCCAATCGAAGCGTAGGCGTAGCTGCTGCTCGCAGACCCGTCCGTCGTCACAGCGCAGAAGATGTTCGCGGTGCCCGCATCCACGGAGCGGAGCCACCAGTTGCAGGCGCTCGTCGTTGCCGTGTGCTGGTACTTGACCTTGCTATTACCGTTCTTGTAATAGTCGTACTGCTTCTGGTAGTTCGCCTCGGCGCTGTTGGCGTAGCTTCTCGTACCCTGGACCTCCATCTCACTCAGCAGCCAGATTTTATCCGAGGTCGCGGTCACGTAGCTCGCGGTGTTGGAGCCGCCGCCCGTGTTGTCGCTGTACTTCGTGCAGGCCGCGATGATGTTCCGCCAGGCCGTCGGCAGGGCCGCCAGGAACGCCGGGCAGATGGTCTTGCGCATATAGCTGTTGTTCCATCCGCCGGAGTTGGTGTTGCTGGTGTTCATGCAGAAGCCCGTGCCGGTCGAGCCGTAGCTGTTCACGAACGCGATGTCCACACCAGCCGCCGTCTTGCCGAACTGGAAGTGGATGCTGTTTCCGCCCTCCACGCTGCTGTTGTGGTTGAAGCCCAGGATGAAGGCGTACACGGTGTTGTTATAGCTCAGTCCTCCGAAAGAGCCATTGACCGCGATACCCACCTTGTCGCCCACGCTCCAATAGTTCGCCGCCTGGCCGGACTTGGCCGCCGCCGCGATGATGTCCGGCGTGTTGTTCGCCAGGCTCGTATCGGGCAGGCTGACCGTCACGTTGATGGTCTTGTCGCTGGGCGCGGTGTGGTTGGTACCCGCCGCCACCTTCACGGTGATCTTGGCGGTGCCCGCCTTGAGGCCGGTGATCTTCACGCTGGTGCCGCTCACCTCCACCCTTGCCGTGGCGGTGTTGCTGGATGTGGCGCTGATCACACCGTCGCCCGCGCGGGTCACGGCCACGCTCTCCGTCAGCGAGGAGATGTTCAGCGTCACGCTGCTCTTTGCCAGCGTCAGACTGCCCGCCGCCTTGCCGATGGCCCAGGTCACGCTCTTGGCGCTGGTGCTGCCGTCGGACCACTGGTAGTTGGCCTTCGGCGTGAAGGTCGCGGCATAGCTTCCCGCGTTGGTGGCGGTGCTCGTCCCGCCGATGGTCAGCTTATTGCTGTCGTAGTTGCTCCACTGGGGAGACTGTGCGCTTCCCGTGTAGGTCAGCGTCCCGCTCTGCGCGGGTACGGACAGGCTGGCCTTGCTGATCGTCCAGGTCACGCTCTTTGCGGTCTTGGTGCCGTCGGCCCACTCGTAGCCCTCCTTGGGCGTGAAGGTCGCAACGTAGTTGCCTGCGTTGGTGCCGCTGGTCGTTCCGCCGATGGTCAGCTTCTCCGTGTCGTACCCGTTCCACGAGGGGGACTGTGCCGCGCCCGTGTACGTCAAGATGCCCGCCTGGGTGGGTACGCTGTTGATCACGCTGGTCAGCTTTGTCACGGCTTCCAGCGCGTCGTTCGCCGCCTTCTGCGCGTTGTTCGCCGCAGTCTTGGCCTCGTTGGCCGCCGTGTTGGCGCTGTTCGCGCTCTCCTCGGCGGCACCGGCGGCGCTGGCGGCAGCCGTCGCGGCACTGGCGGCGGTGTTGGCCGCATTCAGGGCCTCGTCCGCCTTGCTGCCCGCGTTGCCCGCCGCCGTCTCGGCGTCAGCAGCCTTCTGCATGGCGGCGTCCGCCGTTTTCCCGGCGCTCTCTGCGGTGCGCTGGGCGGCCTCAGCCGCTTCCTTGGCCGCCTGAGCGGCCTGCTTCGCCTCTACGGCGTCCATCCCGGCAGCGCCGGGAACATTCACTTGTCCTAATGCCATGTATTACTCCTTCCCGCTGCGCAGCCAGTATTCCGCCGTAATGGCCTCCGTCGGTGCCTTCATAGCGCGCAGCCTGATCTTCCCCTCTGTCGTCTCGCTGGTCGGGCACAGGCCGCACACCGTCGCCGCATCCAGGCTTTCGCGGCTGATCGTCACGTCCGCCCGGTGCTTTGCGGTCACGTCCGCCGCCGCGATGTCGTAGTAGAAGGGATAGGATGCCTCGGTTCCTTCCTCGTCGGTCTCCCCGATCTCCTCGGAGGCCCACCCCTCCGTCGGAATAGTGATACTGACGGGCGAAACCTTGTTTTCCTTGCCGACTTCCAACTTGTCCAGCCGCTCGTCGGCCTTGGTCATAAAGCCTTTGAACTGTTCCAGAGTTACGTTCTTCTCGTCAGCCAACTGGGTTTCACCTCCTGATAAGCGGGCCGGGGCATTTCGCCCCGGCCCTGGTATTTGTTTTTGACGCGAGGAGGTGCCTTAGCCCTCGGTGGGGGTCCAGACCTCATTCATGGCGGCGTTGAACTCGGTGTCGCTGGCCTGAGCACCGGCAACGGCGGTTGCGGCGGCCTGCTGGGCCTCCTCGTCGGTGGCGTAGGCGTCCATGTCGGCCTTATCCATCTTGGTCGCCAGTTTGTCGTCCACTTCCTTCTTGGTGTAGACGTTGGCGATGGCGGTCTCAATGGCGGTCACACGCGCAACGGCGGCGGTCAGGTCCTCGTCGGTGGCGTACTGGTCGATGTTCAGCGCGGCGATGGCGGTGCTGATGGCGGAGGTCACGTCGGCGGTCTTGGCGTACTCGCTCAGATCGACGGTGGTATCATCCAGCAGGACGACGCTCTCGCCGACCTTGGCGTAGATGTCATAGTGCTTGGTCTTGCTGTTCATGTACAGGTACATGACGTTGGCCTGAGCCGCGAAGCCCTCAGCGGTGGGGTCGGTCTCAGCGACCTCGAAATGAGCGTGGCCGGAGGCAGCGATAGCGGCCTGGACCTGCTCGGCGGTCTGATAACCGGCCTTCTCGATGTCGCCCACACGGACGGTCAGGGCGTCCAGATCGGCCTTGGTGGCCTTCGCGGCGATAGAGGCTTTCAGAGCCTCGCCCAGCTCGTCCTCGGTGATCTCGGACTTGTAGGCCAGAGCGGCCAGGCCCTTGATGGCAACAGCAGCGCCGTTGACGGAGATGGTGCCATTCTCCTCGCCGGAGGCGATCAGGATGTCAACCATCTTGTCGGAGATAGCCAGGGCAGCGCCGTTTACCTTGACGCCTTCGAGGATGTTGGCCTCGCCGCCGGCGGCGACCAGGTTATCGACCTTGGTGGTGACCGTTTCCAGCTTAGTACCCAGGGCGGCGTCTTCGGACTTGACCTTGTTGGCAAGCACCTTGATCTGTTCGAGATTTACGAATTTGGACATATTTTTGTCCTCCTTAAAAAATATTCAATTTCGGGGATGCCCCCGGAATTGTCGATAAAAATACCGCCGCTTCAAGCGACGGTGCTATGGGATTGTGGGGCGGCTTATTTGCCGTCCTCTGCGCCGAACACTTCGTTCAGCGCGCCGGTGGTCTCCTCAGTGTTGGCCGCATCGACCGACAGCTTGCCCTCGTTGTCCACGGTCAGGCCGTCGCCCACCTTCACGCCGCCCAGGCGGAAGGGGGTTGCCGTCGGCAGGGTGTAGCTCCCGTCGCCGCTCTTGCCTCCGCCGCCCTGGCCGACCAGCAGCACGCTTCCGGTCAGCTCGCCGTCCGGCACCTTCATCGCCCAAAAGCGCAGCACGCCGCTCGCTGTCTCCATCGTGGGGCACAGCTCGCACGCCTTGGCCGCCGCCAGGCACGCCTTGTCCAGCGTTGCGATGGGCGTGTGCATGGCGGTCGCCTCGTCGCACACCACATCAGCCCGGCACGGGTAGGTGCCGCCGCTCTCGTCGTCCTCCGCGCCGCCCGCGCTCTGCCATGCCTCATGCGGGATGGTAAAGGCCACGCACACGGCGCTCGCCGTGTCGGTGGTCGGGTCCAGCGTAAAGGTCAGTGCGTCGCTGTTGGTCATAACGATGTGCATGAGAATGGTCAGCGCAGCGGCGATGCCGTCCTCGATGGCTGCCTTCTCCGTGTCCGGCAGGTTGCACACGGCGATCATGTCGCCCTCGTCGTCGATCAGGGCAGCTTCACGCGCAGTGAAGCCTCCCACGGTCCCCGGCAGCACGAACTTCACGTCTACCATGTTAGAGGATTTGCTGTTGATCTCTTTGCTGGCGATGGCCCCGCGCCACACCTCATGCACCAGCGCGGTCATATCCGCCGTGGGCAGGTAGTAGCTTCCGCCGCCGTCGCCCACCGCCGCCATGACGACGTTGACCTTCTTGCCATTCAGAATAGCATTGGTCATTTTCTCTTTGCCGATGTCGGTCACAAGGGTCTTGTACTTTCGGTCCTGTTTGGTGACAACTACGTTTTCAGTGTCCATTTCATCCTCCCCCTTCCGGGTATATTTCAACGACCTGGCTCGCAGCGGTCCCGCCGCTCCGGTCCAGCTCTGTCGTTGCTTCGATTTGCTCGGTCAGCTCCGGCCAGACCTCAAGCGCCTGGTCCGTGTGCGCCGCGCCGCCGGTGTTCCGCGTCACGGTGATCTCCACCACCGCCGCCAGCTCCGGCCATACCTCCACGGCCTGCGCGGTGCTCGCGGCTCCGCCGGTGTGCCGGTATGTCAGGATTTCCAGCGCCTCCGTCAGCTCCGGCCAGACCTCCGCCGTTTGGTTCATGCTGGCCGCGCCGCCAGTCAAGCGCTCGCTTGTCACTTCCAGCTCGCTCACAAGCTCCGGCCATACCTCGATGATCTGGCTCATGGAGCAGCACCCGCCCGTGATCACAACGGCCTCGCACTCGTGCTGAATGTCGATCACGTCCAGGTGGCTGCGCTCGTTCTTCGTGGTCAGGATGCCGGTCTTGAGCCGCCGGTATTCCGCCGCCGTGATGCCTTCCTTCGGCAGCGGCAGGCTCACCCGGAAGCAGCCCGGCCTCCCGTCGTACTGGAACCACTCCGTCACGGTGGCCTCCGGGTAGATGGCGTGCACCTGCAGCTTCACCGCCGCCGCTGTGCCCATCAGCCGCCGGACCGTCAGCGCCGTCTTCACGATGCGGCGCTTCTGCTCCACCGTCAGTTCGGTGTCGTACCAGTCGATCTTCCAGTCCACGGCCAGTACATCCAGCACCGCCTCCGGCGCGGTGTCCAGCCGTGTGTAGATTTGGCTCTCGTCGGTGTAGTCCAGCGTCTTCCCCAGGGCCAGCCCCAGGGCCTCGGACAGGGCGATCACCCATTCCTGTCTCGCCAACACCCTCGGAAGGCCGTCTGTAATGCGGGCTTGACGCAGACTTTTAATCATCCTCAAGCCCTCCGTAGGTCACGGTGCGCGTGTTCCGCTTCGGGAGCTGCGTTTTTTCGATCACGATGTCCGCCGGTGCCGTCAGCTTTACGCGCTTGGCTCCCGCCGCGCGGACCCGGTACACAAGCTCAGTCGGGTTGATGTCCCGGCCCATCTTGCGCTGCCAGCTCTCGTAGGCGTCCACCGCCGCCTCCACCTGGGCCTGAATGGTGCCCGCGCTCTTTTGGTCGCTGCTGGCGATCCAGTAGGTCAGGCCGATGTCGTAGGGGACCTCCTCCGCCGCCGGGCAGCTCACGATGTCCGTCAGCGGGCGGATGGTGTCGCCGTTGAGATAGGCGGCCAGTTCCTCCCGCTCCGTCTCCGTGGGCAGCACGCCGCCGTCCAGCACCACATAGACGTGCACCACGCACGGCTCCGGGCTGACGATCTGCACATCGTCCACGTCCGTCCGCCATTCCTTCGCGTAGTAGGCGTAGGCGTCTCGCGGTCCGGCGCAGGAGTATTTGCTGGGGGCCAGCCACACCCGTTCCGTCAGGCCGTCGTCGTCCTCGATGTCCAGTCCGCCCGTGCTCGCCTCGATGCTCTCCACACTCGCAACGTATGGGATAGGGTCCACCAGCGTGTCGATCTCTCCGGCGGCGATGCCGCTGCTCTCCGCCCCGGCTTCCTCCGCCTGCACGTCCACGTCCACGGTCAGCTCGCCCGCCGTGACTTCCGCGTAGTCCACGGTGTTGAAGTATTTCCCGTCCTGGGTCTTCACCCGTGTGCCCGCCGGAATGACCGTCGGCTCGCTTCGCTGTCCGGAAAGCGTGAAGCGCACGATGCACGTAGCCCGCCTTGCCTCCTGCCGCGTAATGCCGAACAGGGCCGCCAGTGCGTCCAGCGCGTCGCCGGTCGAGGTCTTCAAAAGCTCTGCCCGGCCCTTGGCCTCCACATACTGCATCACCTGGTAGAGCACAAGGCTGAACGATTTGATGATCAGGTTCTTTGCGTCCGCCTCGCCCAGCTCCGCGTCCTGCCCGGTAAGCTCCTTGAAGATGCGCGTGTAGTTTGCCCGCACAAGCTCCTCAGTCTCCTGCAGGCTCATGTTTTCGATGAAGCTGATCTCCGGCACATTTGCCAGCTCTTTGATATTAGACAAAGCTCACCACCACCTTCGGGACGATGCCGCCGTCCCTGGCATGATTTTGGGTCCATTCCACACGCATGACCCGGACCCGTGGCTCATACTGTTTTGTTTTTCGTACAAACTCCGCCGTCAGCAGCGCTTTCGCCGCCTCCTGCGGGTTGTCCAGAATGTTGATGTCGATGCCGAACTCGCGGTCAAGGGCCTGTTCTCCCGTCTCCGTGCCGTAGAGCACCTGCAGATTTCGGTAGACTTCCTGTGCCGTTCGGTCGTCCACGGTCCCAGCCTCGATCTCAACGATGGTATCCTCAATGTAGATCACGGCTTACCCTCCCTCACGTGTATTCCTCGATGTTCAGGCTCACCCGGCACTCGATCAGCGCGCCGCCGTTGAGCACCGTGTCCCACTCGTCGCTGACGCTCACCAGCTTGAAGGGGTTGTCAGAGATCGGTCGCCCGCCGATGATGAACCAATCGACCATCTGGCTTTCCGCCGCTCGCTGGAAGTAATCCAGCGTGGACCGGGGGCTTACGCCGTCCTGTGAGCGCAGAAGGAGGTCCATGGTGTAGCTTTTCAGCTTCGGGCCTACCCACTGGCTCCGCGCCTTCCTGCCGATGATCTCATGGTTTGCCCAGTCGCTCCCGGCGCTGCCTTTCAGATTGCTCGGTGTCAATATCCTCTGGCTGCTCACCGTGAACACCCGGCCCATGTAGCTGCCCACCATTTTCCGCTTCCTCCTCGCTGTTCGTTTTTTACAGCACCAGGGAGGACCCGCCCTGCAGGTCGATTTGCTGTGCCTTCATGCTGATCTTCCCGGCGGTCTGGATGGAGACGTCGCCGCCCTCGCTGATGGTGATGGTCACGCCGTTGATCGTCAGCGTCACTTCGCCGGTCACGGTGTCGCGGATGCCCCCCTGAAACTCCCGCTCCACCTCGCCCTTGTATAGCTCTGTGTTCTTGCCGCCCACGGTCAATGCCCGGTCGCCGCCTGCGCCCTCGTCCAGGTCGCCCTCGGCTTCCAGATTGATGTTCTCCCCGGCGTCGATGGTCACGCTTTTCTCCGCGCCGATGCCCACGCCTTCCTTGCCGTGGATGCTCACGCTTTTGATCTTGCTCGTGATCTGCACCAGCTTCTCCGCGATCAGGCTGATGGTGCCCTTGGCCTCGTCGAAAATGTCGCCGTTGCAGTTGCGCCCGGTCCGCACGTCGGTGTACTGGGTGTAGATACCGGTGTTGGCGTCGTAGCGCTCAAAAGCCTGCCCGGCCTTCTCGCCGTATTCCTTGCGGTAAAGCCCGGCGAAGCCCTCCGCTGGGCGGTTGCTCCGGTTCCATACGGTGCCGCTGGTGGTGGCCGCCGCCGTGCCGTTGCTCGTGTGCGTCACGCTCACGATCTGGCCCACTCTCGGCATTTTGTATTCGCCGTTGCTCATGGCGTTGATGCGGGCCGTGACCCTCCGGCCCTGGTCCGCATACGTCACCTCATAGGTCCCGCTCTCATAGTCGATGGAGCTGACCCGTCCGACCCGGTTCGTGCCTGCCATCGCTACTTCACCTCCATGGTCGCCTTCGTGCCGCCGCCTCCGCCGCCGGTGCTCGTGTCCACGCCGCAGTAGCTCGCGGGCACCCAGCCCGTCACGTTCTGTCCCACCGGCAGCTTCCCGCAGCGGGAAGCTGCGTTGGTGATGCGGTAGCGCCCGTTGACCAGGATGCCGTCGTAGAAATAGAACACGCCGCTTTTATAGCAGCTCGGATTTGGGGCCACGCTGGTGTAGTAGAAGGGGGCGTTGGTCAGCGTCACCGCCGCCCCGGCCTCAGCTCCCGCCGCCGCGCTGGCGGCGCTGGCCGCCGTGCTCGTCTCGTAGGAGCTGCTGTAATTCGTGTCGCTGGTGTCGGACCCTTCCGTGTTGTACTGGATGGAGCCGCCCACCTCGTAGGGATGGAAGCCCTCCCGGACGCCGCTGCACTCGAAGGCCGTGGTAAACCCGCCGCTCTTGGTGTATTTGTGCGTCACCTTGTCCACGAAATACTTGCCGTTGATGCCGCCCTCTCCGCCGGAGGGGCCGCCGCCGTAGCCGGTAATGTTGATCGTGTTGCCCGCACTCACGGTCCAGTCTCCCGGAACGGTGAAGCGCAGCTTGATCGTGCCATGGTTGGCCCGGTTCAGCTCCGCGCAGAGCTGGACCGCCGCATCCTGCACGCTGGTGGCCCTGCGGTTCACGCTCTTGATGTGCGTTCCGCCGCCCACCTTGCAGGAGATGTCGCAGTCCTTGTCCGCGTCGGTGTAGTCGAAGGTCCCGCCGGTGTAGGTCCCGGAAAGGGTAGTGGTCCAGCTCAGGCTCCCACGGATGATGTCCGTGCGGTCGAAGGTCCGCACCGCCCGCTTTGCCTTGTATGCCTCCCGGTCGTAGACCCACAGCCGCCGGGCGTACACCTTGAGCACCAGGCCGTAGTTCTGGCACAGCGTATTGTAGTAGCTGCTGTCCGCTCCGTCCTGTTCGTCGCACTCGATGTCGTAGTCCTCAGCGTCATAGGTGAAGCCCAGGCCGTAGCGCGCCGCGATGGTCTGGCCGATGCGCTTGATGGAGGTGTTCTTCCACGTCACCTTCCGATCTGTCTCGCTGAAATTGCTGTCGCTCGGTTTGCTCACGCCGCCGAGCTGCAAGGTGGTCGGCGTGTCCGTGTAGTTCACGTCGTCCACTACGAAAAGGCCGCAGTCTATGGCCCGCTCGTCGCCGGGCCGCTCCCAGTCGTGGCCCAGCAGGCGGGGATAAAGTGTCGCGCCCTTCTGCGGCATCCAGTCCCACAGCCACTTGCTGTCCTGGGCGTCCAGCGTCAGGTCGATGCTGTCGCTGTCGTCCGCCGCGTTGTCCACATAGGTCAGGCTCTCGATGGAAAGGCCGATGTCCGTTCCCGTGCCCACACCCAGCGTCGCGTCCTCCTGGCCGGAGGTCTCCTTCTTAGGCGTGGCCTTGGCGGTGCTCACCGCGCCGCAGTCCGCCGCGTCCGCCCAGCCGGTGACGTTCTGGCCCACCGGGGTCTTGCCCACTCTCGACGGGGTGTTGGTGATGCGGTAGCGCCCGCGTATCAAGATACCGTCGTAGAAGTAATACACGCCCGTCTTGTGGGTCGCTGGGTTCTTCGCCACGCTGCTCACGTAGAGGGGCGTGTTGTTCAGCGTTACCGCCTGTCCCGCCGCCGCGCCGGAGCCGGAGCTGGCGGAGGAAGCAGCGCTCCCGCCGCCCTCCGCCGCGTCCACCTGGGCGCTCGCCTGCACCTGCGCGGAATACGGGGTGCTGCGGTACTGCACCGCAAGTCCGATACTTCTTGCCTTATTCATACTGCGCCTCGTATTTCCATGGCGGCAGCGTGCCCGCTCGCGCGTCCTCCACCGTCGGCGTCTTCAAAACGACCCCGGCGGAAAAGCGGAAGGTGTCGATGTGCTCCGGGTTGGCCGCCATCAGCGCGTCCGCGTGGTATTCGCTGCCATAGACTTCCTTGGCGATCACATCCCAGGTGTCGCCGCTCTTTGTCGTGTACATAGCTTCCTCCCATCAATAGGCCGTCCGGGCACGCTTGCGCATCATCTGCTCGTACCATGCCTCGAACTCCTCCTTGGCCCGCCGCAGCGCTTCCTCAAGCACGTCCGCGTCGGCGTTGCCCTGAATGACGATGTTCGGTGCGAAGGTGAAGCTGCCTCCGCCTCCGCCGCCCTCGCCGGGGTCGATGGGTTTCAGCTCTGCGCCGTCCGCTGCGCTCAACGCCTGCTCGGCGCTCACGCCCAGCATCCGGCCCGCCTGTGCCCAGGTGGCGATGTTCTGTGCCCGCACGCCGCGCTGGAAGCTGATCACAGCCTCGCGCCCGGCTTCGCCCGCGATGCTCGCGCCGTCGGTAAAGCCGCCCTTTGCCAGCATCGGTATCTCCGGGATGCTGATGTGGAAGCTCTTGCCGCCGATGATGGGCACCCAGTCCGGGATGTCCAGGCCCAGTCCGTTGATGCCGGAGATGGCCTTGTTGATCAGCGCGATCACCGCGTTCACCGGCGTTTTCAGCAGTCCCACCAGCGCGCCGAACGCGCCGCCGAATATCTGCTTTACGCCTTCCCATGCCTGGGACCAGTTCCCGGTGAATACGCCCGTGATGAAAGCGATCAGCCCGTCAAATACGGTCTTGATACCTTCCAGGATGGGGCCGATGCCCTGCGCCAGTGCCGAGATACCCGCCAGCACAGCGGGCACCACGACGGAAGCGATGCTCATAATGACGGTGATGATGCTCTGCACGATAGGCATGACTGCCTGGATGGCCGAGCCGATGATCTTCATAGCCGTCATAATGGCGGAGCCGAGGCCGCTGATGATGCCAGCGATAGACGGAGCCGCCGCTGTGAAGGTTTGCAGGATGATGGGCACCACGGTTCCCGTCAGGAAACTGAAAATGTCCTGGATGATCGGCTTCACGGTCGTCTGTGCAAAGCTCACGATCTGCCCGACCACGCCCATCACCGATTGCAGGATGGTCGTCAGCCCGTCGAAGGCCGCGCCCGCATCCTCTCCGAACAGGTTCGTGATGGTCTCCCGCAACGGGGCCAGCGCATTTGCCACGCCGCCGTCCGCAAACAGTCCCGTGATGAAGCTGCCCACGTTTTGCAGCACGCCCATGAACTTGTCGAACACGGCCACGCCGGTATCGCCGAATACGTTCTGGATGATGCCCCGGATGTCTTCCAGGTGGTCGCCCAGGATGCTCACCACGGCGATGATGGAGGAGATCACGCCGATCACCGGCGCGGCTCCCGCGAAGATGCTTCCGAAGCCGGAGGCGATGGGACCCCACACGGTCCCCAGCACACCGGCTCCCGACTTCGCCACGGTGCCCAGGCTCCCCAGCACGCCGCCGATGGCTTTTCCCGCGCCGGAGTTGGCGATGCCGCTCACAAAGCCGCCCGCCTTACCCAGCAGGCCGGATAGGTTCTGTTGGATGATGCTGCCTTGAATGGTCGCCGCAGCACCGATGCCTGCGATGCCCTGGCGCAGCGGCATGGTCAGGTTGCCCAGCGCGCCGCCCGCCTTGCCCAGCAGACCCGAAAGGAAGCCGCCGGTCTTCGTGTTCCCCAGCGTGCTCCCGAAGCTCCCCAGGGAGGAGAACACGCTGCCGAAATACTGCCCGATGCCGCTTCCTGCAATTCTGTTTTTCAGTGCGCTTCCCGCGCCCTGGTAACCGGATAAGAGGCCCGGCGTTCCCGCTGCCGCTTCCAGCAGCCCCGCCGTGCCCTTGATGCCGTTGCCGGAGATCAGGCTGGATGCCACGCTCCCCAGCGTTTGGAAAAAGCCGTTTCCGCTGGCCGCGCCGCCGAAGGTGGAGAGGAAGCCGCCAGCCGTGCCCGCCGCCTTCTGTCCGCCCCGGAACAGGCTCTTGATGCCGCCCAGCAGACCGCCGGTGCGTTTTCCGCTGCCGCCGACAGAGCCGCCCAGCAGCAGGTTCCCCGCGCCGCTCAAAAGGCTTTCGATGCCCGGCGCGAACTTCATGCCAACGAACACCGCCGCCAGCTTGCCCAGCGTCGAGGCCACCTGCGGCCCGTTGTTCGCCAGGTAGTCAAGCCCTCTCTGGATGTATGGCAGCGCCCGCTCCATGGCGTCGCCCAGGCGCTCCACGCCGTCGCTTGCGATCTTTCCCAGCGAGTTCGCCAGCGTCGTCAGCTCCGGCATATTCTTCCTGATCTGGTTCAGGAAGTCGATCATCGACAGGCTGAACTCCTTCTTTGCCGGAAGGAACGCTTGGCCAATGTCCTGCATCAGCGCCGCCTTCGCGTTCGACAGCATTATATCGACCGCTTCCGGCGTGCTCGCTTCGATCAGGAACTCCCGCTCCATACTGCCCGTATAGAGGCCGGGGTCGTTGACCTCGCCCAGCGTCTTCTCAAGCAGCGCGAGGTTGTGCGTGATCTTCGCGCCGCCTTCGATGGCCCACTGACCAAACAGAGTGTTCAGGGCAGCCACCTTGCGCTCGTCCGGCATATTGTTGATGGCCTGGAACACCGACTTGAGCGTTCCGATGCCGTCGCTCTGCATGGACCTCGCGATGCCCTCAGCGGTGAAGCCCAGCTCCTCCCACATGGCTTTCTGTGCCTTTGTGGCGTTGGACCCTTTGCTGATGTTCGTGTAGATACGCGAAATGCTGGTTCCCACGCGGTCCGTCGCAACGCCGGTCGCCTGCATGGCCGTGGCGATGGCCGCCGTAGCCGACGGGTCAACGCCCGCGATCTGGCCCATGGATGCCGCCTGGTTCACGCTCTGCGCGATCTCCGCCGCCGTCGTGGCGTTGTTCGCGCCCAGGTAGTTGATCTGGTCCATCAGCGTCATTACTTGGTCATGGTTGAAGTTGAAGGCGGCCTCCCACTTCGCCATGTAGTTGCCCGCCGTGTCGTCTTCAAGGTCCATAGCGGTCGCGGCGACGGCGGTATCACGCAGGATGCCCGTGCTCATTTGCCGGTCCGCACCGATGCCGGACTGGCCCAGGGCCGCCGACATCTTGGAGATTTGTTCGGTGGTCCGTGGTATCTGCGTGCTGAGGTCCTGGATATAGGTCCTCATGGCTTTCAGGTTGCTTTGTGCCTGCTCGGTGCTGGTGGTGGCGCTTTCCGTCAGCCCGTCCACGTAGCGCACCATCGCAGACATATTGTTTTCCAGCTTCGCGGCCTCGGAGGTGCACTTGGCAAGTCCGGCTACGGTCGCCGTTGCCAGCGCCCCCATGGCCGCAAGCCCCGCCGTGCCCACCTTGCTCATGGTGGTGGTCAGGCTCCCCATCAGGGTATTGGTCTGGTTGATCGCCGTCGTCAGGCTTTTGTCTACCTTACCGGCGATCTTGATGCTTAACTCTAATGTTTTGTTCTGTGCCATTCCTCCGCCACCTCGTTATTCAGCGCGATAAACTCCTCGACGGGCAGTTTCAGGTAGAAGTCCACGCCCGTTCTCGTGACCGCTGACAGGCGGATGGCCGCTTGGCGTAAGGCTTTCGCCCCGCCCTTTACTCGAAAAAACCGCTGTCGTTCACCGCGTTTTTCAGTTTCAGCACCTCGCGCAGCGGCAGTCCCGTGAAGAACTCCTCCGGCAGTCCCGTCGCCATGCTCGCAAGGATGCAGGCGAACAGGTAGTTGAAGGAGGTCTCCGTCACCATAAAGCCAGCGCGTGCCAGTCGGTTCTCTGCCTCGCTCTCGTTCATGCTGTTCAGGTCCGCGATGCCGTTCAGGTCCACCTCCGTGTAGGTCTGGCCCTTGAAGTGATACGGCTCCTCAAGCTGCATCACGTGGTTCTCCGTCGCGGCATCCACGTTCATGTAGTTGCGCACGACACCGGCCACCTTGCGGCTGGCCCCGCGCGGCATCAGCTTGAAAAACTCGATGGGCAGCTCCGCCGCCTTCGCGGCGATGGCCCTTGCAAACGCGGTCGTGGTCTCGCACAGCATAGCGGCGGCCACCTCCCGCTCGTTGAAAAGCTGGCGCTGGGCGTCGATGGCGTCCTTCACCGTCAGCTTATCCAGTCCGCTCAGGTCGATGGAAGTGTATTCCGTGCCCTCGAACTTGTAGGGCTTGCCCAGGTCGATCACGCGCTCGTTCTGCGTGGTCTGCGCGGTTTCCTCGTTGGCCTCCGCCATCATGTTCTTTTCTTCGTTCATAGTGCTGCTCCTTTCGATTTTTGAATATGGCGCAGGCCCTACCCTCCGCCGGTGCAGAGAGTAGAGCCTGCTCGTTTCGCTTTTGACTTTGTGTCCTTATCACGTCAGTTCGGAGATGCCCGCCAGCATATCCACGCCGTTGACCTTGTAGACGCCGTTCAGCTTGTCCACTTCCAGCAGCGGAGAGCCGTCGTTCTCCACCAGCAGATAGGTCAATTCCAGCGTCACCTTGGCCTCCATGCCTTCGCCCTTCTCCACCTTGCCGGGGTTGAAGGTCTTCACGCGGCCCATCTCCACCACACGCAGGCCCTTGAAGGCGTAGCCGCCGGTCTTGTCGTAGACCTGCTGGGCGGCGCGCAGCGTCAGGTTCACCACGGACAGGGGAGAGAGCATATCCATGGCGCTGCTGTACAGCACGTTGAAGTCGATCTCCTGCTCCATGCCCTCGAACTGGCCGATGGTGGGGCTGTCGATCTCGCCGTTGATACCAGCGCCGGAGACGGTGCTGGTCTTCATCTTCACCTCCGGCAGCGTAACAGACGCGGCCACGCCGATCATCTTATTGCCGTCCAGATAGGTGTTGAAGTCGTTGATCTTCTCAGGGATGTAGTTGTTGCTGATGCTCATGTTTTCTTACCTCCCTTATCAGCTCAGTGCGCTTACCAGCGCGTCGGGGTCGAACTCGATGATGTCCTCGATGTCCTCCGCCGGGGTGTACGGGGTCATGTACTGGTGGAAGGTGATCTTGCCGTTCATCAGGTCGGTGACGGGGTTCTCGTCTTCGTTGTACACGATCTCGTCCCTTGCGGCGACGCCCATGGCGACATACCCGTTGCCGCGCACGTTCTCGCTGTCTACGATAGCTTCGATCAGGCGCTTGTTCAGAGGGCTGTCCACCTTCTGGAAGTACGTCAGGATGAAGCTGTTGGCGCGCCAGCTCATGTAGCGGCGGCAGGAGAAAAAGCTGTCCTTCGGGTCCGTGTTGCCGGGGTAGGCGCAGGTGCGGTTGCCCCACAGGCGGAAGCCGTTCATGTTCAGCCAGGTCGCCACGCCGTAGCTGTTGACTACGTTGGCCTGGTCCTGGTCCAGCAGGACCTCGGTGCCGTCGGCAAGGCACATGGCGCTGATGGCAATGGTCTTGTTGCCGGGGTTGCTGGGGATGTCGTCGCTGGCCGCGTCGGTGTAGGCGGTCAGGGCAGAGGCCAGGGCGGAGCCGCTGTACATCACGTCTCCCACCTTGCCGTAGCCCCACACGCCGTAGGCGTTCGGGTCGGTCAAAGCCTGGCGTTCCTTCTGTTCCTTCACGTCCGCGTACTTGCGCGCGCCGTCCGCGCCGCTGTCCACGTCCGCGATGCACACGCACTTGAATACGCCGTTGATCTCCTTCGTCTTCGCCTGCAGTGCCGCGCTCACGGTGGCGTTGGCGCTGAAACGGGGAGCCGTCAGGATGCCGGGGGTCATGCCCAGCTTGGGATAGACCTGGCGCACGACTTCCAGGCCGGTCTCCGCGCCGGTTGCCGCGTCCACGCCGCCCACGATGTCGGCAGCGGTCACTTTGCTGGCGTCCACCTTCTTGCCGGAAACGGTCAGGTTGGTCGCGCCGTCGGCCTTGCCGCCCTCGATCAGGACGATGCTCACGGTGCCGTCTGCGTTATAAACGGCGGTGTAGTCCTCCTCGGCGGTCAGCGTCTCCTCGCCGTTTTTCACCACCAGAGCGTTCAGGAGCACGCCCGTCTCCTCCACCACGGCCACGCCGCTGTTGATCTGCACGGTCTTCTCCTCCATCTCGGCGGAGTGCTTGGCCGGGTCCAGCACATTGATCAGCACCAGGGGAGCCACGTTCACCACCGCGAACGATGCGGAGATTGCTTCGCAGAGGGTGAAGCTCGCAAAGTCGTCGCTGTACCCAACGGCAGCGATGGCTTCCGCCTTGCTGTACACCAGCAGAGGCTTATTGATGGCCGCAGCCGGGTCCGCCAGCAGATGCACCGGGGCTGTCCCGATCACGACCTGCAAACCGGCTGTTCCGTTCAGCGGAGCAATCATGCTGGTTTCCTGCTCGCTGACGTAAATGCCATGTCGATACATACGTTCTTTCCTCCTTCTTACAATTCGGATTTGATTTTCTGGAACAGGATGGCCTCCGCCGTCCCGCTCCTGCCCAGGTTGCTTCTTACCTGGGCGAAACGGCCCACGCTCACCAGCAGCCCTTTGGCCGCCGGGTGGGCCTGAATGAAGTCTGCCAGCGCGGCAGGAATGGTGCCCGCGTACACGGTGTACTGTCTGGCGACGCCGCGCACGCTGGGGCCGCAGTAGACGACGGGGCCGGTCTTGACCTCCCGCTCCACAGGAACGGCAGTCTTGACCTCCGCCGCCGCAGCGGCTTCGCTCATAGGCGCGGCCATATCCGCCGCGCGCGGTTCTGTTCTCTTGCTCATAGCAGTCCCTCCAATTCGGTGTCTTGGGTCATGGCCGGAGCCGTACAGTTCATGGTCACGGCTCCGTAGTAGTACGGGGCCGTGTCGTCCTGCTGCAAGGCCCAGGCGATGGGCTTTAGGATGGTGAAGGCCCCGCCGAAGTACGGCGCGGTGCACGCTCTCTGCACGATGTCCTCCTTGATGTTGGCAACATCCTGAAAGCCTGCCCGCTCGATGCCGGTGTCATAGGCGCAGATGATCAGGCTGAACTCCACCGTCTGCGGGCTTTTATCGTCCGCGATCTCTCCGCCGGTCATGCGTACCACGATGTAGGGCGCGTGCGCCACGTCGGTGTCGGCGTCCACGTCGTTCTCCTCCGGGATGGGAAGGTCCTGCTTGAAGATCGCAAGCGGCTTCCGCCCCTCCTGGCCGTTGTACTTCTTTCCGGCGAACAGCTCGCGCAGCATCTCGATCAATGCGTCCTGGCAGAGCTGCGGCGTTTGGCCGATGCCCACTTTCATCGCTTCTTTCATGTCCTCACGCCTTTCTCTTTGCCCGTGCCAAGACCTGCTCGGCCCGCTCGGTCAGCTTTGCCGCCAGGAACAGCTCCACCTCCGGCTCCACTTCCGGCCAGATGGTCGAGTGCATCGCCGCCGCGCTGGGGCTGCCCATGGTCTGCATCTTGTCGCTGGTGCTCGGTGCGCCGCTGCGCACGGTGTAGTGGAAGCGCCCCGTGCCCACGATGCGCTGCACCATGCCCACGTGCCCGCTCTTGAACTCCACCAGGAAGCCCTTGCTTAACCGGCCCTTGCCGGTCAGCGCCTTCATGGGGGAGGTTTTCAGCACGCGGGCCGTGAAATACTCCGGGGCCTGCGCCACGTCATGCCCCATGAAGGGGCGGTTCGGCCTGGTCTGGAAATAGCCCAGGTCGTTGCGGTAGCTTGCGATGCGCAGCTCCGCGCTCAGGCTGCTGTTGCTGGCCTTCTTGCGCTGCACCAAGTCGCTCAGGTGCCGCTTGCCCGCGCTGTTCACCGCGTATCGGGCCTTCGCCTCCGCGATCATCAGTTTGCGGGCCTGCCGGGCCGTGGCGTTGATGGCTACCTTCGCCACCGCTGGGGTCTTCTTCCGCAGGTCGCCCAGCACCGCGCTCACATCGTCCAGGCCATCGACCTCGATGGTCATGGTTCCCGCGTTATATCGCACGTTGCTCATTGTCTCGTCCTCTGTAGCGTCATGCGGAAGACCCCGCACTCCTCCTCGCATTTCATAATGTCGAAGGTGCGCTTATGGTCCGTCCCGGCGTCCATCACCAGCGGCTTTCCCACCTTCGGCTTCGGCCCGTAGTCTTCCGTGCGGATGTACAGGATGGTGTGCGCCTTGTACAGTCCAGTGTCGAAGTTCTGCTTGGCTCCCGCCTCCCAGTGTGAATTATGCTCCCGCGTGCCGCCTTCCACGATCACCACAAGAACGTCCTTGCCGTCGATGATGTGCCGGTCGGCGTGCTCGTTGCCGTTGAAGAACACGGTGTCGATGTCCGCCGCCGCGCAGTCCTTGAACGTAGGCGGAGGGGGCAGCCCCTCCGCCTCATTCCCATAGTCCTGTTTCAGCTCGAACAGTGCCATCTCAGCACACTTCGGCCACCAGCCAGCTATCCACCTTGTCGGGGATAGGCAGCGGATGGGCCTGCAGCTCCACCATGCGGCGGTCGGGGTGATGCTCCACATAGCTGCGCAGCAGGCGGCTGGTCTCCGCCGTCACCCACTGCTGCGTGCTGTCCTCGATGTAGGTGCACGCGCCGTAGGCCAGCATGAAGTTCGACTGGCCGGAGATCAGAATGACCACGTTCTCCGGGACCAGAGGCTTCACAGCCGGGGTCTCAGGGTCGGTCCAGTCGTCCAGATACACCTCGCCGTAGGTATACAGGTCGATGTTCGGACTGGTCAGATGGCCGTAATACTTCACGCCGTTAGGCAGGTCGCGGGGGTCGTAGCCGCCGATGTTGATGCGGCGGTTGTCAAGGAGCTTCTGCACCTTCTCGTCGTTGATGAAGGCGCGCAGAGCAGCCTTGCCCATGATCACGCGGTCCACGTTGGTGAAGCCGCCGGTCAGCACCTTCTCGGTCCAGTCTTCCAGGTCCTCGATGGGCTTGGCAGCAGTCTTGCCCCACTGCTTCGTGCCGTCCAGCTTGATTTTGTTGGTGAAGCCGAAGTCGATCACCTCGTTCACGCCGGGGCCGACGATGGGGATTTGGCCGGTGACGATGGCCTGCACGCACATCCACTCCTCGCGGCGCGTGGTTGCGTCGTTCAGGCGGTTGTACTCGTCCATCAGCTTGCGGGCCGCGCGCTGGGCCGGGGTCATGCCGCTGTACAGGTCCTCGCCGGGCAGGCGGGTCATGTGCTGGTCTGCCGTGGTCACGTCGTAGGGGTTGATCAGGGGCGGCTTGTAGCTCTCGGTGCTAAAGCCGTTGGCCTTGAGCACCTGCCCACCGACGCGGGGATGTACGAAGGCGGCCATGCGGCGGTCGCCCTTCACCAGGTCAATGTCCACGCGCTCGGTGGAGAAGGTCTTGATGTTGGTGAAAAAGGTGTCGCGGAAATAAGTGTGGATAGGCGGTGCCTGTCTCACGACCTCCGCCAGATAGCGGGGGGTATAGATATTCACTTCGTTAGGCATATCTCTGTTTCCTCCTTACTTCAAGTAGATGCCGAGGTTGCGCAGCGGGACCTCCACATCAGCGGCAGTCATGCCCGCAGGCAGGGCCAGCGCATCAGCGAAGAACTCGCCGGAAAGGTAGATGATGGCGTCCTCGCCGCTCTTGGCGGCTTCGGCGGTCACGCCGTACAGGCCGGTCAGCTTCGCGGCCTCGGCCACTGGCGTGACCTTGCCCTCTGCCAGAAGGACGGGGGTATGGGCGCTCAGGTCAGCGCCCGCTTCCTTCACCGCCGTGGCGATGCGGATGTTGGTGCCTGCGATGAAATACTTAGGCTCGCAGGAAAAAGTCTTTCTTGCCAAATCCATGCTCATGCTTTTGCCCTCCCTTACTTCTTCTGCGCGTTCTGGCCCACGCTCTTGATGGCGTCCAGGAACTCGTCCGTCTTACCGGCAGGGGGCGTGTTCTCCACAGTGCCCGCGCCGCTGTTCTTGGCGTCGGTCTTCGCGTTGTTCAGATACTCGTTGCCCTGCTCCTTGGCGCGCTTCATGGCGGCCTTGGCGTAGTCGCTGGCGCTGACGGGCTTGGTGAACTTCGCCTCGGCGGTGATCTCCTCGCTGCCCGGCAGAGCCATCTCCTCGATGTCGCGGATGCGCTCGCGCTCCTCGTTGGTCGCACGATCAGCCGCCGCCTGCTCGATTTGGTCAACCAGCGCAGGATAAGCCTGGCGCAGGTCGTCCGCAGTCTTGATTTCCATGTTCTGTACCTCCTCGTGTTGTACTCCCGGTTTCATGGCTCCGGGTTTATTTACAAAACGTCCGGCGGCGGTGGGTGCTGCCAAACTGTTCTGCATGAAGGTGGGTGCCTTGTCGAAAGGCAGGTGCATATTCACGCTGTTCACGAACAAAACGCCGTCGCGGTTTTCCACCACCGGCGTTTCCACATCCTCCACAAGCTCGTCCACAAAGCCGTTGTCCTTGGCCTCCTGGCCGGTCCACCAGCTCGTCGCGTCCATCCAGCCGGTCACTTCTTCCTTGTCCCGGCCCGTCTTCTTCGCGTACAGGCTGATGATGTTCTCCTTGATTGTGTCCAGCGCGTTCAAATACTGTTGCATGGTCGTGGCGTCGTAGTAGCCCAGCAGGCCCAGCCGGACCGGGTGGACCATGTAGGTGCTGTCGTTGGCCGCCACAACGCGGTCACAGTGGCAGGCCACGATGGTCGCGGAACTGGCGCACAGCCCGTCGATGCGGGCCACCACGTTCGCAGGGTGCTGTTCGAGCAGATTGCCGATGGTCTGCGCGGCAAAAACGTCTCCGCCGCCGCTGTTGATGCGCACCGTGATCTCGCTCACGGCTCCCAGCTTGTCCAGGTCCTCCGCGAACTGCTTGGGTGTTACCTCGTCGCCCCACCACGTACTGTCTGAAATGTCGCCGTACAGCAGCAGCTCCGCTCTGCCTCCGGCCACATTCTGAAACTTCCAAAACGGTTTAGGCATTTCCATTTCCTCCTTCGCTCGCGGCGCTGGACGGGTCCATGATCTCGTCCACCTCCCGCTTTCTCTTGGCCTCCGCCACTCTCTGGCGGATGTTGCGGTTATAATTGCCGCCGGTCATTTGCGCGGTCTCCTCCTGCGCGGTGGAGAAACCGGCCTCCACGCGCTTCGTCGCCGCGCTGATCTCCTGCACAGGGTTCAGGCTCGTTCTGGCCGGGCCGGGCCACGCGCACCCGCTGTAAGCCTTGCGGATGGCCGGGTCCTGGAAGAAGCCCGGAGCCTTGATGCGGTTCCGCGCCACAGCCTCCGCCAGCCACTCCTCATAGATTGGCTGACAAAAACTGTCCACAAAGTCGTCGCGCTGCACATCGCAGGAGCGCCAGAACTCATTCAGGGCACCGCGCGCCGCGCTGTAGCTGGTTGAGAACTGCTTGGAAATGACCTCCGGCGGGATTTCCAGCGCCGCGCCGATCTGCTTGATCATGGCCTCCGTGAACTTGTCGTATCCGGCGTTTGGGTGCTTCGGGTCCGCGAAGGATACGGTTTCGCCGGGGTTCAATCCCACGATAGCGCCGTTGCCCAGCTCCACACTGCTCTGGTCCTCTGCGTCGATCAGCATATTCTCCGGCAGCATCTCGCCGAACGGGCGATCATCCGTCGCCGTGGCGGGCTGCACGAACACCGTGAACATGGCGGAAATGACCGCCGCGTTGATCTCCGCCTCCGTGTACCGTCCCAACTGCTTGAGCGCTTCCAGCACCGGGGCCAGAACAGGCACACCGCGTAGCTGGCCCGCTCGCTCCCGTGTGATCACATGGACGATGTTCCGCCGTCCGGTCAGCTCACCGCGCGCCTCCACGCGCGTCCATTCCAGGCCGCTGCCCAGCATGGAGGTGTCGGAAAGGGGATGCCGGTTGCACACCCAGTAGGCCACCACGCGGCCCTCCGCATTGGTCTCCACGCCCTGTACGATGTTGTAGACCTCGTAACCCCGCACCGTGCACGGGGCCAGCCGGTCGTATCCGTCCGGGCTGCATATCCGGTCCGCCTCCATCACGCGCACCCGCAGGCCATAAGGCTGGCCGACCTGCTCGCACATAGGCAGCGCCGCGAAGGCGTCGCCATTCATCAGGTATCCCAGGTAGGCAAGCTGTTGCAGCTTGTAGAAGTTGCCCAGCCCATCCATATCGCACTCCGGCGTGTCCGCCCATAGGGAGAACTCCCGGATGATCTTCTCCTGCAGTTCCTCCGTCTGCTCCGCCGACAGACCCAAAAATGCGCCGTCGATCTGCGGCGCAGGCATCAGGCCGCCCGCCACCACGTTCGTGCGCAGCGTTTTCAGGGCCGAGGCCGCCACCGGCACGCCCATGTAGGCGTCGCGGCTCCTCTGGCGCAGCACGTCGATGTTGTCCTCGATGTCCTCCTTGGAGCTGCCGCCGTGGTATTCCCACCCGCGCATACTCTTTTTTGTCAGGTTCGCGCCGTAGTTGCCGTAGCCGCTGTTCAGAAATTGCAGCGCCGTCCGCGCGGCGCTCCTGCGCACCGCATGGACCGGAGCCACGGCCTCGAAGCAGCGGTCAATAAAGTTCCTTGCCATGGCCGCCCTCCTCACACATCACGGGGTACGAAATGGTACAGGCGGTTTCTGCCGCCGGTCGTCTCAGCGGCTTCGGCCTCTGCCAGCTTCGCCGCCCAGTATTCCATTTGCGCCCGGATTTGTTTCAGGTCGGCTCTCGTCAGCATACGGGTCCCGATCTGATAGCTCTGGCCGGTCGCCACGGCTTCCTCCGCCGCCAGCCATGTATTCAGTTTCTTGGAGCACAGCTCCTTGCTGAAAACTGCCATGTTAAATACCTCCACTCAGGCGGCGTCTTCCAGTTGCCCTCTGCCGCCGCTCTATCTCCGGCTCCTCCGGTCCTTTCAGCACCGGGTTTGCGATCTCTAAGGCAGCGGTGGCGTAGTTGCGCAGGTCAAGCGGCTCGTTTCGCTTGTAGCTCGCGTCCTTGATCTCCCACACCGTCACGCTCCGCCCCTTGCGGAACCGCACCACGGCCTTCTCGCTGGTCAGGCCCCGGAAGTATTGCTCGTCGTATCCGGCCTCCTCGTTCAGCGGGAAGTGGCAGTAGTTCGGCCCCTTCCGCTCCGGCGGCTCGTGCTTGAGGCGCTGATACACCAGCGCCTTGCCTGCGTCTACGCCCAAAACGAACAGCGGCGTCTTCACGCGGTTGTTCGTGGACGGGTTGCGGATGTACGGCACCTCCTGGCCGCCCTTGCCCTTGATGGCGAAGATGCGCCGCTCGTAGCGCTCCTTGGTGAAGCGGTAGACCTGATCGGTGTGGTGGCCGCCGCTGTCGATGCAGGTGCACAGGATGGGGAGCTGCGTCCCGTCCTTCTTGCTGAACGTCGCCGTCAGGAAGGCATCCAGATCGCGCCACACCTGTTCCTTGAGCATATCGCCGTATATCTTCTGGTAGCGGATGCCCCAGCTCTCCTTGCCGACGCCCCAGCCCACGACTTCCACCTCGAAGCGGTCGTCCTGAACGTCCACGCCAGCCGTCAGCACCAGCACATCCTCCGGCACCTGGGCGTCGTAGACCTCGCGGCGGTTCACCAGTTCGGTGTCTTCCAGCCGTTCGCCCGGCTCCTCCCAGGTCTCGCCCAGCTCCGTGTTTACCCACGTTTTCATCTTCTCCGGGTCGCCCTGGTCCAGCATCTCCTTGGCAAGCAGGAACTTTTCCACGACCTCCTGCCACCCGCAGAAGGTGGAGGCCAGTGTGTTCAGGTGGAAGCCCCGCGCCGCCGCGCCCGGATTTTCCGCCACGAAATGCCCCTTGATCTCCTGGGCCTTCCAGGCGTATTCACTGCTTTCGCACCCGCAGCGCTCGCACTTATGGCGCACGCCTTTTTTCAGGTCGTGCCGGTCGAATACGATGTTGGCCCAGCGAAGTGGCTGATAATGCCCGCACTTCGGGCACGGTACGTTCCATTCCTCCCGCGTCGTCTCCTGGAACTCCGTCTCGATGCGGCTGCTTCCCTTGATGGTCGGCGTCGATACGATAACGGTCTTCTTGTCCCAAAAGGTCGTTTGGCGCTTCTGCGCCAGGAGCAGCGGGTCGCCCTCTGTTCCGGCGCTGGCCGGGTAGCGGTCCACCTCGTCGCACAGCAGCACCTTGATCGGTCGGCTGGCAAGGCTCGCCGGGCTGTTCGCGCCGATGATCGTCACGTGGCCGCCCGGAAAGTTCTTCTTCAAGATCGTGTTGCCGGAATAGCGGCTCTTGGTGTCTACCAGCACCCGCAGCACCGGCGTATCCCGTATCATGGGGGCCAGGAAGTCCTTGCTGAACGTCTGGCCCATTTCGAGGGTCGGCTGCATCACCAGCACCGGCGCGGGGTAGTAGTGCATATAGTAGCCGAGCATATTCATCAGCATGGCCGTCTTGCCGATCTGTGCGGCAGACATGACCACGACCTTACGCACGTGCTGATCGCCGATGGCGTCCATGATTTCCCGCTGGTACGGCGCGTTGTCCGTGTGCCACCGGCCCGGCGTTGCGCTGTTCTCTGCACTCAGCATCCGGTAGGTGTCCGCCCACTGGGATAGCGTCAGCTCAGGCGGCGGTTTCAGCACCGCCACACAGCGGGCGAACATCTCCGCTGTCTGCGGGGCAAGCTCAATCGTCCGGCGCTTTTTCTTCATGGTCCGGCTCCTTCTCGCCCCGCATCATCCGCTCATACTCGGCGCGCTTGCATACGGGGAGGGAGCACAGCACCTTCTCGCTCGTGCCCGTCCACAGTTTCCATACGCAGCCCGCGCATGGGTCCTTATTCTTCTTTTTCTCCATCCCCGTCCTCCTCTTGTGCAAAGGCCACGTTGAAGTCCCGCAGCTCCTCAAGCGTCTCGTCGATGGCGTGTTTCAGCTCGTCGAAGATGCTGGCCTGGTCTCCGCCCATGGCCGCCAGAGCCGGGGACAGCTTCGCAGGCAGGGAGAGGAAGCGCCCGCGAATATTCAAAAGCATCGTCTTGATGCCGGTCTCGATCTCCTCCGTCCGGTGCAGCTCGCCGCGCCGCAGCGCATTTTCCATCTCCGCCGCCTCCCGCTTTGCGCGGGTCAGGCCCGCCCGCTCGTCGGCAAGGCTCCCGCTCCGCAGGTAGGAGATGTACCGCCGCGTAGTGGCGCGCAGGTCATAGAGGCCCGGTGCCTGCTCCTCGATGATGCCCTCGTCCCGGAGCTGGCGCACCCGCCGCTCCGTCAGGCCCAGCCAGTCGGCGATCACCTTGCTCGTGTACAGGCGCATGGCGTCACTCGTTTCTTGCGATGGCGGCGTTGGCCCACATAGTCGCTTCCTCCACCTTCGTGTGCGCCAGGCTCTTTTCCCGGCTGTCCGGGCAACACACCTCGATCAGCTCCGCCAGCTCCCGCGCCTTGGCCCTCAGCTTTTCATAGCGCGCCGTCTGGTCGCCCTTCGGCGCGTGATAGGTGTATGTGTTTTCAAACCGTTTCGGGTCCATCTGCATCCTCCGTTCCCTCCGGCCAAAGCTCCGCCGCGTCCTCGCCGGGCTCCGGGTCCGGTGTCTCCACCACGCCCGTCGCCCGCATACGCAGGATTTCCAGCCGCTTCTTTTCCAGTTCCAGGCGCTTCTCGTTCTCCTCCAAAGCCCGCAGGCTGTCCGCGATCTTTGCGATGCGGCCCTGCACCTTGTAGAGGGCATCCTGCAATTTCAGCACCCGTGCAAAGGCGCTGTCCTTGCTGTACATTCCCATCTGCTGTCTGGCACCGTCTATCTTCTTGTCGCCCCGGCCCGCAGGCTGGCGCATATCCAGCACGCTGTTCAAATACAGCTCGTCCTCCGGGGCCTGCTCATATTCGATGATCTTGGTGAGTATCCGGTGCTCTCGGAACTTGAGTATCTGCATCTCGTGTTCCAGCGCCGCCCGGCTCCCCACCGGCGTATTCATCACCAGCTCCCGCTCGGCTTCGCTCAGCGTATCAAAAAAGATGGTGCTGTAAGCCCCATCCTTCTCTGCGTTGTGATTGCCCGCTGGTGCGCCCTTGTGGCTCCCGGCGGCGTTTTTATGTCCGGCGCTGTTCCGGTTCCCAGGCTGGCCGCCGCGTTTCTTCTTCGGCTCCGCCTTTTCCCATTCGTCCGCCGACTTCCAGTTGCGCAAGGTCTGATAGTTGACGCCCAGGCCCTCCGCAAGCTCCCGGAGGTCTACCAGTTCGCCCCGACTTTTCCGGGCGAGATATTCAGCCTTTGCGGCGTCCCGTTTCTCACTCCGCTTCGGCATTTTCTCTCACCCCTGTCTATCCGGTATCCTTTCGCCTCCGCGTCCCTGTAATAGTTCCGGGACCGGGGCGGGCTGCCTCGCAGCTCCTCCCGTCCCGGTATGCAGCGTGTCCCGCTCCGCCTACCTCCGCCGCGCAGCGGATACTTCCGCGCATGAGCGCAGACCTTCGGCGGCAACAGGACGTTTTCCATTCGGTGCCGCCTGCGGCCAGAGGGGACTTGAACCCTGACCCTTTCAGCGGTAAAGGATGCGAAACCCGCCTGGTTTTCCACGACCACAGCGGCCCCCGCCAATGAAAAAGGCCCATGGATTTCTCCATGAGCCATTACTGCACAATATCAATGTAACACGGAAAGCCTGCGAAAGTTGCTAACTCCGAAAAATATTTTTCCCAGGCGTACCAAAAGCCCAACCCGCCGGAACAAAATGCCCCGCCGTGTACCAGATCACCACCCCGGCGTAACGCCCCCGCCCGCGCGTGGTCCATCCGTGCGCCCCAGCAGCTTCCGCCGCGCCAGCTCCTTCCACCATTTTCGTGACGCCGCGAAAATGATACCCGTCCCGATCTCACGCCCGCCCGCGTTCCTTTTCCCTCGCGCGCCCCCGTCCGCGTGCGCGTTCCATATTTTTTGACCCCCCTCCATTTTTTCGCCCGGACCCGCCGGAAATGAAAAAAATGCATCGCACCTAATCAATTTTTGCGCTCTCGAACCCGCAAAGGTCCTCGTCTGCGCCGGGAGGACCCGCCGCCGGGCTGGGGGAGGGTATAGGAGGGGGTGTATTGCTATCAATGGCGGTGAGAAGAAGTCGTGCGCGTTTGGTATCTTCGCGGGCGGGCGCGTTTGCTTGGCTGGCGCTCTGCTGGTGCTGGCGGCGCTGGCTGGCGGTGCCTGGTCTCTGCATGGCTGGCGGTGCTGGTGGCCCGCTGCCTGCCTTGCGCATGGGCGGGCGCGTTTGCTTGGCTCGCTGGCGTTGGTGCTGGCGCTGTTCGTCGGCTGGCGGCTCCGGCCCGCGCCGGGCCGGTATGCTCCGCCGCCGGTCAGCTATCCCATCAGGCACACACGGCCCACGCCGCCACGGCTGGCCCCGGCTCCGGTGAGGGCCTGCCCATCATGCCGCCGCGCCCCGGCTCCGCCATCGCCGGACGGCCCGCCGAAAACGGCCACGGCCCGCCGCCGAGGGTATTTACCGCGCCCGGTCTCGTCTCCTGGTAAGCTATGCTAATATGCCCCCTATAGTCCCCCAGCCTGTGCAATCTGCACAGAAAACCGCCACGGATTTTTGTGCAAAAATAATTCCCAGGCCCCCTAAAGGGGGCCGTGGGAAGGGATTTCGGCCTATTGACGGCGCAAAAAATCGCCGCTATCATCCGGGGCAAGCGGACGGCCCAGCGGCCACCGCCCAGCGAACCGCCGCCAGCGGCGACCAGAAAGGGGAGGTGAACATGACCACGCCGAACACAGGCGAATTGCTTGTACAGCAGGCCCAGGAGGCCGAACGGCTCCGGCTCTTGATACTCGCTGACGAGTGCAAGACCATCGAGGAGTTCCGCCAGCGGCTCCGCGACCTGGTGAACAAGTAAAGCGCCGGGGGCCAGTCCTCCACGACATCCCCCGACGCTTAACAATCCGGCACGGGCGGCGAGTTCGCCGCCGTCCGGCCACGGGTAAAGCATAGCACACCCGCACGGAAAAAGCAACGCCGCCGGGGCCGCTGAAAAAAATTTCCCCCGTAGGGGGAACATCCAGCCGCCGAAAAAAACGCTTGACAAATACACGGCACCGTGTTACATTCGAGCCACAGCAAACAACACGACACCGTGTAAAGGCCGAACAGGCCGGAAAGGAAAAACGCCATGACTAACAACGAGATCATCTTCGAGACCGTCCGCAACACCTTCACCCCCGCCCAGCTCGCCGAGCTGGTGCAGGCCACCTACACCGCCGAGCAGATCGCCGCCCGCCGCGCCGCCGTCACGATCACCGTTGACGAGGGCAGCGCCGAGAGCGCCGAGAACATCTTCTCCGCCATGCTGGCCGCCGACACGTTCCACACCTTCGCCGAGTGGAAGCGCATGGGGTACAGCGTGAAGAAGGGCCAGCACGCCGCGCTCACCTGCCAGCTCTGGAAGTACACCGACAAGCCCGGCAAGGCCGCCCGCGAGGCCGCCGAGGCGGCAGGCCAGGACACCCCCGAAACCGACCCGCATTTCTACATGACGAAAGCCCATCTTTTCCACGCCTTGCAGGTCGAGAAGTCCAAGCGTTGACCCAGCACAAGCGGACACTTTAGCAGGGCTGCACCGCACAAAGCAACCCAGCCCCATACAGCAAGCCCCAAAACAACACAACAGGAGGAACACCCCATGAAAAAGTTTACCGGACGTTACACCACCAACACCGCGAAGGCCCTGAAAGGCTCCGAGCGTATCTTATGCCAGGTCTCCGAGGACGGCACGATCTACGTTTGCAACGGCTATCTTCTCTGCACCATGAACGCGCCGGAGTACGCCGCCACGGTCCAGCCGTTGACCTGCTGCGAGCCGGGCGCGTGGACCTTCGACAAGGACGGCAAGCACGAGGACGACGCGCACAAGCTCGATCTGGTCAAGCTGTTCGCCGATACTGTCCGCACCGCCGCCGACGCCGAGCCGCTGGCCCGCGCCCCGTTCACGGTCCAGGCGAAGAAGGCCCCCGCCGCCTGCTACTACAACGCCGCCGCCGATTTCGCCGCGATCTATGACACAAAGTTCATTGACGCGCTTCACCCCGCCGCCCAGCTCCGCACCACGTCCGCGATCTCCGCCGCCGTCGCCTATGTCAATGACGAGCCGTTCGCCGTGGTCATGCCCATCAGGGCCGAGCCGAACGCGGCCCGCGCCATCAAGGCATTTTTCACCGAGGCCGCCGAGGACAACACCAAAACCGACGAAGCCGACAAGCTCCGCGCCGAACTGGCCCAGGCCCAGGAAGAAGCCGCCGCCCTGCGCGGCGATCTGTACCGGGCAGCCAACGAGATCGACGAGCTGAAAAACAAGCTGGCCGAGCTGCACGAAACCAAGACGGAACAGCCCGCCGAGCAGAAGCCCGAACCCAAAACCGCCGCCGAGATCATCGCGGCCCGCTGGGCCGAGGTGGACGGCCTGACCGCCACCATCAAGGGCGCAACGACCGCCGCGCCGGTGGTCTGGCTCGCCGGAGACACAAAGCCCCACGAAAAAGAGATCGAGGCCGCAGGCGGCAAGTGGAGCGGCAAGAAGAACGCCTATTATTTCCGCGTCGCCTGACCCAAAACCCGCAAGGCCGACGGCACCCCGCCGCCGCTGGTGCAAGTCCAGCCGCCCCCGCCGGGGCGGGCGCTCATGGGTAACACCAAAAATCACAAAACGGAGGAACACGAAATGATCAGAAAGCTATACAAATACACCGGCGGCATTTCCAGCTTTAGCTACCGCCGCAACAGCCCCGAAGCCGTCCCTTCCGTCGATATGATCTTGTATGACATCAACGACGACGACAAAGCCCCCATCCGTATTTCCGCCGCTGGCGGCCTGGCCGACTACATCAACGCGATTGAGTGGACCGACGCCGAAGAACGCTACCTTGCTTCCGACTGGTATTTCGATCATCTTCTTTACCTGCACCGCATCGAGGTCCCCAGCACGGAACCCGGCAAGCCCGCCAAGATCATCGCCCAGCATGAAGCCATCGACCGGGAAGCAAGCATTTTCGGCCCGGCGGAGTACATCGAGACCAGCAAGCCGGAACCCATGGACGGTGAGCAGCGCCGCGCATGGTACGCCTTCAACGCCGAAGACGAATACCGCTACACCCGCAAGGCCGACGCATAATGCGCCGCTGGTGCAAGTCCAGCCGCCCCCGCCGGGGCGGGCGCTCATGGGTAAACCCAAAACCAAAACCGAAAGGAGCCGATACCATGCTTCCCATCAAGAACATTCTTGACAGCCTGCGCGATGATGTTTTATCCGACAAGATCACGCTTCACGAGGCAGCCGAGGAGCTGCACGAAAGCGGCTGGACAAACTTCATCGACGAGGACGCGGCCCGCCGCCTTCTCAAGCTGTGACCCAAAACCACAAAACCACAAAACGGAGGTACACAAAATGTCTTGCTTCATCATGTCCGACCAGGCCCACGCCGCCACCGCGAACGCCCTGGAATACATCCTCAACAGCGGCTTCAACCGCTTCGGCTTCGACGCTCCCGACAGCCTTTACAAGGCCCTGAGCGACTGCCGCGACCGCTACGGCTTCTACTGCTCCGGCCTGATCTTCCGCCGCCTGTACGACCTGAACAGCCGCGCCTATGCCGGGCGCTACAAAACCGATGCCGACACCACGCCGCCGGAGATGCCCAGCGTTCCGCCGCTGGTACAGGAGCGGGAGCGCGAGGACCAGCACGAAAAGCTGTTGCCCTGGCACTACAAGCTCGCCAAGCTGATCGACTGCGAGATATACCAAGCCAGCGAGGACGCCACCAGAAAAGACCCGCTGCTCCTGGCCCTGATCGACTTCTCCCGCGTCTACACGCATTTCCTCGTTTCCAACACCGCCGACTACAACGCCGCCCCATGGGGCGCGATCTGACCCCCGCCGCCGGACACCTTCGCGGGCCGCACCGGGCAACAAAGCGACCCGACCCCATAAGCGAAACCCCAAAACCAAAACACAGGAGGAACCCAAAATGTACGAACAAACAAGCATGATCGGCCCGCAGACCGCCGAAGTGCCCGCGCCCGCCGTCCGCTACTACGAGATCAACGAGGAGACAGCCCGCAACGCTCACTACTGCGTCCACATGAGCGACTACAAGCCCGGCAGCGCCACGGCGGAATACCGGCGCGCCGTGGACAAGGCCGCCGCCCTGGTGGAGACCAAAAAGGCCCGCGTCAGCCCCTTCTACCACGACAAGCTCGACGCGCTTCTCGACCGCTACGCCCGCCGCCTTGCCGAGTGGACCAACGACTACAACCGCAACCAGGCCAGCTATCCCAGCCAGTTCATTTCCGGCGCGGGCGGCTACAATATGCGCAAGCACGAAAAGCAGATGTCCCGTGAAGGCACCCTCTGGAACGAATACGACGAGATCAAGGCCATCTTGAACAAGATCGAGGCCGTCGGCTCCGGCCCGGTCGATCTGGCCGACCCTCACGCCCGCGAAATGCTCGCCGACCAGCTCCAAAAGCTCCAAAACAAGCTCGACGAAAGCAAGGCCCTGAACGCCTACTACCGCAAACACAAATCCTTCGATGGCTTCCCCAGCCTGACCGCCGAGGCCGCCGCCAAGCTCACCGCCAGCTTTGCCGACACACAAGAACGCTGCCCCTGGGTCAAGTCTCCCATCCCTGACTACGAATTGACCAGCCTTCGCGGCAAGATCAAGCGGGTCCAGGCCCGCCTCGACGAGCTGGACAAGCGCGCCCAGCAGGCCGAGCAGCCCGCCGACGGCACAAAGTTCCCCGGCGGTGAGATCGTCCGCAACCTGGAAGCGGACCGGCTCCAAATCCTCTTTGACGAAAAGCCCGACGAGGACACCCGCGCCGCGCTGAAACAAAACGGCTTCCGCTGGTCCCCCCGGTACAGCGCATGGCAGCGCCAGCTTACCCCCAACGCCGAAGCCGCCGCCCGCCGCGCCCTCGGCCTGACCGAATAACAAGCCAAATCCCGCCCCGGAGGTCACGAGGGCAGAAGGAGCACAAAATGGAATGGAACGTCCCCAGCGAGAACGCCATCATCACCCGCCTCGACGAACTTTACGAAGCGCTTGACCGTTTCCCCGACAGCCCCATGGCCCCGGCCTGGCAGCACGAGATCGAGCACCTGAAAGAACAGCTTGCCTACGCCGGATAACAAAACGCCTGTCCTATCGGGCATACGGGGAGAAAGGACACAACATGACCACGACCACAGCCCCCACAAGATACACGATCAACCTCGACGGAACGCTGGAAAAATGGTATTTGGAACACGACGACGGCGAGACCATCTATCTCCGCAAGACCCCGCGCCCAAAATGGAACTGCGGCATGAAAGAGTTTCCCGCCGCCGAAGTATTCCCCGACTACAAAACCGCCCGCGCCGCGCTCAAATCCCGCTCCAACACAAAATAACCCATAGACTTCTACACGCCAGCGTGTTATAATGCACCCAAATCCAAAGGAGGCTCCCATGGACCAAAACGCCGACATTTTCCCCGCCTACCGTCTCGTGGCCCAGTTCGCCGACGGCCAGCGCCTCACCTTCGACGGCCTGACCGAGCAGCAGGCACAAAACCGCATGGAGGCCGCGCAGGCGCTCCACGGTGATATTTGCTGGTACGACGGCGTGACCGACCAGCACTACGAAAACGGCCATTTCTACAAGCTCACGCCCCCGCCGCCGACGATCAACATGATCGACCTGACGGACTACCACGAAAAGGAGGAATGACCGTGCCCATTCCCGAAAGCAAGCGCCGCAACAACGACATCTACAACGCCAAATGCGACCGCATCAGTGCCCGGCCCGTCAAGCCCGTCGGCAACGCCATCCGTGCCGCTGCAAAAGCCGCCGGGCAGAGCGTCCAGGCGTATGTGCTCCAAGCCTGCGCCGAGCGCATGACCCGCGAGGGCCAGCCGCTCACGATTGACGCGCCCGCCGATCACAAATAAGCCGCCTATGATCACAAAACCGGCGGTCCCGATCACAAAAACCGCCGCAAAACGAACGCCACCCCGACAGGCTGCGACCAACAGCCCGCCGGGGTGCTTTTTATGCCATTCGCAAATTGTTTTCCCACGGGCCATTCGTTCCCGCCGGAAACAGTCTTTGCGCACGCGATTTCACTGACAGAAAAACACAGGAAATTGAAACAGCTCGACCCATGGCCGCCGGGCCGCCGCCCTCACCAAAAGCCAGGTGAAAAAGCAGCTCCCGCCAGCCCTCGATTTTTTCGGCGCTTAATAGGTACGCGCGCGTGAAGCACGCTCCAAAAGCTCCTCCGCCATTGGCACCTCGTCCAGCGCCTCGCCCAGGCACAAAATTGCCTTGTCGTGCCAGTTCCGCACGGTGCTGTCCGGCGCTCCCATGCGTACCGAGATATTCGCCCAGCTATGGTGACATTTGTGCCGCAGTTGAAGGATGCTTTTGTACTTACCGGAAAGGCCGTCCAAACAGTCCCGCACAGCAGCGGCGTCTCCCTCCAAAACCAGCAGCCGCACGTGTATCTCCTGCAGGCGCTCATACACGCCCCGCTCGTCCAGCCGTATCACGGCAGCCTCCACCGGTTTCCCAGGGCCTCCGCCGCCGGGCATCCCGTCGCCGCCGGTTCCTTTCAGCGTGTCGTACAAGCTCTCCTGCTCCCGCTGCTCCGTCTTGAGCAGGCGCACCATCTCCGGTATCTCGTAGTAATACCGGACGATCTCTTTCACGTTTTTCTCGCGCATCTGTCAGCCTCGTTTCTGTTGCTTATTCCTCCCGCCGGACCTCCTGTGTGCGGTCCGGCGCTTTATCCAGTTCATCCGCGATCAGGATACGGTCGCTTTTCTTCCGGCGCTCTGCTTCCCACCGGGCCAAAAATCGCCGCTGGGCGTGCTGGGCGATGTTCTTCCCGTAGAAGGACGGCATGGGCCGCTTACGTTTCCCCATCGCTGCCTCCGAAGACGTTCTCCTGGTCCTTGTCTTCCTCCTCAGCCACCGGCGGCGCGGACAAATGCCTGTCCAGCTCCCGCCGCGTCAGCGACGCCAGTTCTTCCAGCTTGTCGCAAAAGCCCTCGTTCACGGCCTGCACCGGGAAGATCACGCCCGCGACCAGCATACCCGTCTTTGCCACCACATAGCGCCCGCCGCTGTCCGACCGGCGCACGTAGAGTTCCAGAAAATCCATCTGGTCTTCCAGCGGCCCAAGGTATTTGCTCTGGATGAACAGCAGCCCGCCGGGGAAACGCAGCGGCATCAGCACCTTCCCGCCGGAGGAGATCGTCACGTCCATATCCTCCGCGCGGACCTCAGAGCGGCACCAGTCTTCCACATTCAGGCCCTCCGGCAGCGCGCTGTGATTGAAATATATCTTGTCCTGCTTCTTCTCTGACACGTCGAACATCCGGTAAAGCTCCGGTTCCGACAGCACCGGCAGACCGTGTAGGGGAAAGGCGCAGCACCCGTCCCCAAGCCACTGTGTCACAACTCCGTCGCCGTCCACACGGTCGAACAGGCAGAACGCATTTGCGCTGCTGCACAGCGCCGCGACCTTTTTCAGCTTCATCGGCCAGTCCTCCCGCTCTCCGCTCCGTTGATGGCGCGCACGGCCCGGTCCACATCCGCCGCCGTGGCGTTGTCGATCTGCACGATGCTGGTGCCGTCGGAATAACTGGTCCGGCGCACGGAGCGCTCTGGCTTCCGCATGGCCTCGATCACGTTCGCCAGGCCGTCCAGCAGCGTCGCCACCAGGACGACCGTACCCGCCCAGGTCCAGAAGTTCGCAAAGATGATCTCAAAAATGCTCATGTTATTTACTCCTTCTCCATCGTTCGATTTCACAGTCGGCCCCGGTTATCCACCGGCCCCCGATCTTGTGTGCATAGTCCAGGAACAGGACCGCCCCGGTGAAGCGCACGCGGAAGTCTTCCAGCTCCGCCGCCGAAACGCTCATGTGCCCAAAGGCTTCCTTCATGTCCCGCCACACCGGCCACGGCACGAAGAAAAAGCGGTCCTGGATGCCCACGCACACCGCCGCCAGCGCGCCGCAGCGGTGGTGCCGCTCCAAGGTCTCCATCTGCGTTTCCGTCAGCACGTCCCGCTTCATGGCGTCCGTAGTGGTGTACTTCGCCTCGAAAATGATACTGCGCCCGCCGTCCAACGTGCCTTGAAAGTCCGGCTGGGCGTGTGCGGTGAAGCGGCCCACGAAAATACCGCCTTCCCGCTTTTCCAGCACCCGGAACGGTTCCGGCGTCTTCTCAACCTTCGCCCGGCCCTGGCTCGCGTACAGAAGGCACGCCTGACGGATGGCCTCCTCGAAGTCATGGCCCCGGTTGTTACTCATGCTGGCGTGATACTGGCCCAGCGCTCCGCGTCGTCCCTTCATGCCATACCAGCCTCCACGATATGCGTGGCCCGCATATCCGCCGCGTGTAGCTCGTACACGATGCGGTGCAGCTTCATCGCCTCGTTCAGGCCACGGCTCCCGCCGCGCACAGCGTCGTCCCACGCGCCCATGTGCCAGCGGATAGCCAGGGCCTCCTCGTCTTCCAGCTTCATAAACCGCGCGATCAGGTAGACAGACTTTTCCCCGTGGCCCATGGGGAAGCGGTCCTTTTTCACGTAGGAATAGACCTCGCCCGGTCCCGCGTGATGCTCCCGCACGTATGTATTCGCCTTGCACAGGTCATGGAGCAGCGCACAGATGGCAACGGCCTCCATCGTCGGCTCGTTGTCGATCACGACCTTCCGCAGCTCCCGGAACACGTTGACGCTGTGCTCCACCAGTCCGCCGGGGTAGGCCAGGTGATGCTTCGTGCTGGCTGGCGCGGTGAAAAAATCCGTCTCCCGCTCCATCCATTCCAAAAGCTCCTCTGCGCCCTCCCGGTGGATATACCGCCGGTAAAGCTCTTTGAACTGTTCTTCTCCTGTCATTTCAGCCCTCCGTTCTGTTTTCTATGCGCTCGCCGCATGGTCAGGTAGAAAAACCATCCTGTTTGCTCGTTGAATGACTTCTCGCACTCCACCAGCTCCCAGCCGCGATACTGCTTTTCCCAAAAACGCACGAACTCCTCGCTGTCCTCCGGCAGCTTTGCGATCTTGTCCAACTGGCGGCGCGTGTACTTCCGGTCATTTGGTGCCCGGTTCCACGGCTTTTCCAGATTTTGCGATTGCGTCCAGTGCTTTTTCCCGGCGCTGTCCTGGACCATGTACCCGGCCATGCTGGCGATACCCTTCGCGTTCGGTCTCAGGCGGTCAGCGTTTGCCCATCCGTACATGACCGGCTCCCGGTCCTTTGTGCCCTTGGTCTCCCACCACAGGTTTTCCACCTCGTCGCGGTCCAGGCCGCCGTTCATCAGAATGTGATGGTGGATGCGGTGGGTCCCATCCTTCTTCCGTCCGATCTGCGTCACAAGCAAATACTTGAGAGGGGGCAGGCCCCGCTTCTTCCGCAGGTATACTACCCGGCGCAGATACTTGGCGACGATCTTCGCGGCCTCCTCCTCGCTCTCCGGCAGAAACTCCGGGGCGTAGGTCAGATGGACCACCAAATCACCCACGCCGAAATTGCTGTTGGCAAGCTGAATGAAATAGCGCTTGGCTCTCCGGTCATTGAGGTTCTTCTGCTTCGGCGCAGAGACGTTGACTTTCTTCCCGCGCTTCCGTCCGACCGCCTGTTGCTGTTGTCCGCTGTACGGATAGATTTCCGGTGAAAGGAAGTTCTTACCACAGTGGACGACCTTTTCCCGTATGAAAGACCTGTTTATCATCCGTGTACCCCTTTGCATCGTCTCCTGGTCCTTCCTCGATGCTTTTCGCAAGAAGGATAATACCCATTACAAGCCCGTCCGCCGCCTCTCGGCGGCGTTGCGGCGCGCCTCTCTGCATCCTGCGTCGAGGCCGCTATCTTGACTTTATCCGTGCATTGTGGTACAATATGTAGTAGGAAATGACCCCACGCACAGCAAAATCTTGAAGATTTCTCCCCCGGTTTTCGCTTCCCACAGCGAGCGCCGGGGGAGAATGTTTTTTATGCTCTCCGGCGCTTGCGCACCGGAGATTTTTCCGATTTTCGATCAGATGTCAAAGCCCGGCGCGAAGCCAAGCGAAAAGCAGGCGCCGCCGTGGTACGCAGACCCCGCCGGGTTCACACTGCAGAAGAAGTTCGCGGCGCTCGCACGCACGGAGCGGAGCCACCAGTGATACGTCCCTTTGTCGCCGCACTCCTTCACGCGGTCGCGCTCGCGGGCGAAGACCGGGAGCTGGAAGTCGTCGTCTCCGTCCTTCCACCAGGCCCCGTCCGGCGTGCCGAACACATCCGTCGCCGACGGCAGCCACAGCGGGTCCGAATACTCTACCCGCTCGCCCTCAATGGTCTCCACGAAGGTCCGGGGCACGATGATCTCCCGCCATTCCGCCGCGATGTGCGGGTAGATGTCCTCCAAAACGTGCTTGCGGCCCTTGCTCTTGAAATACCCGGTCTTGTTGGTCGCCTCGTCGTTCATCACGCCCTCGTCCCAGCAGTCTTTGAAGACGAAGCGGGCCGAAGTGGGCGTCACGTAGCAGCAGACCACGGTGACGGTCCCGCCGGTATCCAGCGGCACCTCGATCTCGTCGCGCTTGTCGAGCAGGTGGTCCAGCTTGCCCTCGGCCTTCGCCCGCTTCAACTGGGACGGGCTGATGAAGCCGACGTGGATGCTCCGCAGCCTGCATAGGTCGTCCTGCGTCACACTCTTTTCCTCCGCCGGTTCCTCCGGCTCTGCCTTCTTGCTCACAGGCTCCTCGGCCTTTTCCGGGGCGCGCCCGGCCCGGAGCAGCACGGCCAGCAGTTCACCAGCCTTCTCCCTCTGGCGGTCCAGTCGGCCCAGGTGTTCCAGGAACGCAGCCCGCTCGCGCGCCACCAGATCGGCGTCGCCCTCCACGTGCAGCCGGGCCTCCCCAAATCGCAGCGTCAATTCGCTCATGTGCTTGTCCTCCTTTAGTTTATATAGGTATGTGCCGCTCACGCGCTCAGGTATCAGCCTTTCCGCCGTGATGGCGCATCCAGTTCCGAATGTACTGGGTGATGTCCCCGACGAAGCCCGTGCAGAGGTGGATGTCGTGCACAGGTTTTCCCTCGCAGCGGCAGTCCGAGCAGTTCAGACCGTTGTTGCACTGAGCCTCGCAAAACTGGCACATACAGTTCCCGTTGTCGAAGGGACACGGGCTGACCGCTTCCACCTCGATCTCATGGCCGCAGCCTGGGCAGAAGTTCCAGCCGTTTTCCACCGGCCCGTCCGCCTCGAAGGTCTCGATGTACCCGCATCCCCGGCAGTTCCAGGTGTTGTGCTCCTGGTCCACGCATGAATAGATCACTTTCTCGTCCATCACAGCACCTCCGCCGGTTCCCGGAGCCATTCCAGACAGCACTTGATGCACGTCTTTGCATCCGGCGACCCCTTACAGCTGTCCTCGTCCCCGTCGTGCGGGCACATAATGACTACGGCCAGCTCCTCGTCGTCCATCTCCCTGATCTTGTCCGCACGGGTGAACACCACGTCCGGGCACTCCTGCTTTCTGGCCTCCCGGCAGGCTTTCCCGCCGTAGGTCAGCAGGCAGCCGGATACCCGGCACCTATCACACAGTTTCATACACTTTTCCTCCCGTTTCCGGTACGTAATTCAGCCACACCGTTTCCGTTCTTGCCGCGCCGCCTTCCGCCTGCGCCCGCCGGTGCAGCTTTTTCCACCCCTGCAGGTGTTCGTTGTACAGGTCGTTGTCATAGCCGGACAAAATGACCGGCCCCGGATGCTCCTTCAATGCGTCCAGAAGCTCGATGTGCTGGGCCTCCTCCGCCATCTCCACGATGTATTGCTTGCCCTTGCGCGTATGCAGCATATAAGGCGGGTCCGCGTAGATCAGCACGTCCGGGTGACGGAAGCGCCTGATCACATCAACCGCCGGTGCCTGCTCGATCTGCGCATCTTTTAGGCGTTCCGCCACGGCGGCGATACGCTCCGGGAGCTGCCGCCAGTAGCGCACATCGTAGGCGTACTCCCGCCCGGCGCGGTCATTTTTCCAACCGCCCTTGTAAACAACGGTGCTCCCGTGGGCCTGCCAGTAGCGTACCAGCGTCAGCCGGGCGGCTTCGATGCCGTCCGGTCGGACCTGTCCTCCCGCCTTGAAATGGTCCCACGCCTGTTCATACTCGCCCCGGCTGTACGGCGTGCAGGCCACGGCCCGCATCAGCTCCTCCGGCTGTTCCCGGATACAGCGGAACAGGTTGATGATCTCGCCGTCCAGGTCGTTGATGGTCTCGATACGGCTCGGCGGCTTTTTGAAGAATACGGCCCCGCTCCCGAAGAACGGTTCCAGATAGCTCTTGTGCGGCGGCATGAGGGATACAATCCATTCCGCCAGCCGCCATTTGCTCCCCGGATATTTCAGCACGGGCTTCATCTGGCCTGCCGCCTTGAATGTCTCCGCGTTCCAGTCGATGGCCTGTCCGCACCAGCCGCAGAAACAGCAGCGGTTCCCGTCCTCGTTGTAGAGATATTCGCCGCTCCCGCAGGTCGGGCAGGCCAGGATGCTTTCATCCCCGTCCGGGTGCGGCGGCTCCGGCATCCGCCGGAACAGAGCCGCCCGGCCCATCCGGCAAGCCTCGTTCACGATCTCAAGGCTCTCGTATGTCTCCCGGTGCTCCGGGTCCAAAATCTCAGCAGCTCGTTCATAAGTCATGGCGTTCCTCCACATAGCACCAGCTCTGCGGGGCGCGGCGCAGGTATAGCGCCTCGTTCCCGCAGCGCCCGGTGTTTTCGCTGTGCATAGCGCAGCTTTCACAGTCCAGTTCTTCCGGGCACACACGGCGGAAGCTGTTTAGCTCATGCGGCGCGTCGTAGATCACCAGGTCACAGATGCGCCAGCCGTAACAGTGCCCTCTCAGGCTGTCTCCGACATAGCCAAACAGTTCTTCGTCCGTCATACCGGTTCCGTCGAGCGCTTCTAAATTGCCGCCCGTAACCTCTCGTGTAATGGCATCCGGCACATAATCCCACCATGCGTCTATGATTTGCTCACAGGTAAACTCCCCTATAACCTTGCCGTTCCCCACGAAGCCGCCGACTGGGATTGCCGTCTCCGCATCCATGCAGGCTATCAGGTTTGTGCCCGTCTGGTTCTGCATAAATGCGAGGTGCTTATCTCGTGTGCAGTAGATATAGCACTTGAAGGGCGGGGCCAGCTTTGGCCGGTTTTTTCTGACTTCGATGGTCTTCTCACCGGAAGCGATCTTTTGACACCACTCCGGGCGGATGCTGATAAGTACAGCTTTTCTCATGTTCCGTCCCCCAGTCTCAGTGTGCCGCTGGAATACAGCGTGTACAATGTGTTCCCGTGCCCGTCGGTCAGGTACGGCAGGAAAACCTCGTCCACGCTTGCCATCCCGGCCTCGATAATCGCCATTTGAGCCAGCACCCAGTCCCGCAGGTTGCGCCATCCGGTGCGCTCTGCCTGGTCGCGGTCGTCCTTGAGCTTCTGTTGCTTGAATACGAGCAAAACGCCGTCGATGTTGGCCGGGAGCATGAAGCCCCGCCGCCCAGTTGGCGTATCAATGGAGAAGGTCACGCCCGTCGGGCGTCCCTTTTCGTCGTATTCCACCATGATCTGACGCGCGCCGTGCCCGGCGAGCGCGCCCTGTATTTCCCCCAGGCTGGTGAATACATCCACCGTGGAGGTGTAATTCTTGATTGCCATGTGCACCTCCTTATCCGTCGTAGCAGCCACACGGAGCACCGCAGAGGCATCCGCCGGAGCTGTCCGGGAACAATTCGTCGAAGGTGATCTGCGCGTCTTCGAACTCCTTGTTCGCCATGAACTCGTTGTAGTAGCTCTCCCAGGACCAGTCTCGACCCAGGCCCTTGACAGTCCTGCTCGTGGCGGCGGCTCCATGTTCGAGGTCGATGGCTCGCTGAAACAGGTCCGGGTAATTCTCCCACAAGGCTTGTATCTCCTTCTTTTTCATGGAAGGGCAGAAGAAACACGAGCTTTTTCCCGGCTTCGGCAGCCCGGCCCGCTCGATCACACGCACGCACTCCTCGCGCGTCCAGCCCCATTCGTAGAGCGGATAATGTTTTTCGTACTTTTTGTCCGCTTCGTCGATTGGTGCGGCGTGTTGGATGCGCCGCGTCTCCCCGGCATCGTAGCCGATGTATTTTTGGACGCGCTGGCCGCTGGCCCACACCTCTTTGCACGGTTGATAGTTGTTGCAGAACTTCTCCTGCGTCCCGATCTTGTGCTTGAGGGAGCAGCGCTTGAAGCCGTAGGCGATGGATGGCAGCGTCCCGCTGTTGATGCACTCCTGTTCCAGCGTCAGGCGATTGCCGTCCTTGTCGTGATACTGCACGGAGGTGATCTGCGGAAGCCCATGCTTTTCCAGCCATCCGTTGAAGGTCTCGATGAACTCATACGTGTGCGGCTGTTCTCCGCCGGTGTCGGCGAATAAGATCAGGTCTATCGGGATTTTGTGCAGGTACATTCCGATGATCATGGCGGTGCTGTTGGTCCCGCCGCCGAAAGAAACGACGTTCATCACTTTCTCCTCTCCGGCGTCAAGATCGCGGCCAGCTCCACGCCGCGCACATCGGCCTTATCGAACACTTCAAAAACCTTGTCCCAGGCGGCAGCGCACCCGCTCGCCGTCACGGTCGCGCCGGTCTTCTCGCCGGTGGTATAAGTAACGATCACAGCATATTTCATCCTTTAATTCTCCTTTAGCTCAGGACACCAGGCCGGAATATAGGGCAGGAGCCGTTCAATTCCGACGATGTACCCCTTGCATCGTCCATCTGCGCCGCAGCGGAAGGACGGAACATCTTTCAGCCACGGCTCTGTAACGAGAAAACGGCAGCCCTCGCACGTGCGGGAGTAGTCCGCCTTCACAGTTCGCTTCATCGCTTACTCCCGTTCATTCTTCGCGCCACCTTTCCGCCGCCGCCATGACTTTCTCGGCGTACTCACGGTTCCCCGTGTCGTGCCCGGCATTGTAGGCCGTCAGTGCCGCGCCGACGTTCCCGGCGTACTGGTCCAGCTTTTCAGCGATTAAGGCCACGCCATACTGAATGTTTTCCGCCGGTGACAGGTCGGCGGGGAAGTATTCGGGATTGAGCTGCATCAGGCCGTAGCAGCCGACATAGCTCACCGCCTCCGGGTTGAAGCTGCTCTCCGTTTCAATGAGGCCCAGGGCCATCGCATACTCGACCTCGTGTTCCTGGCAGGCGTCCCACAAGACTTCCTGCAGTTCCGCGCTCAGGGGCACGTCCTCTCTGAACATGAATACCTCCGCCGCCGGTTCCTCCGGCTCTGCTTCCGGCTCGAAGTAGATCGTCTGCACCGGCTGAAAGGCCGGGGTCACGATGGCCGGAGGCTCGGCGACGATCAGCGTCTCCCGCTCCGCCGCCCGGCGGGCGTCTGCCTCGTCCATGATACGGAGCAGGCCGAAGCAGAAGCAGATGATCGCCAGCAGCATACCCATATAGAACTTGTCCGCCTTACTGGCCCGCATCCGTCTTCGCCTCCAATCTCAGCCACCACGTCGGGCTGTTCCGCTGTTTCTTATAGGGGCAGCCCCTTCCGGCGTCACAATTCACGCGCCCGCAGCCAGCGCAATAATTTCTCTGGAACTCCTCGTCCCACGGTCCTTCCAGCACAGGGAGCGAAGCAAGGAACTCGCCCAGCGCTTCCGGGGTCTGCGTGATCTTCTCAAAGTTGTTCATTCCTTTAGGCTCCTTTCATGCTCGGCGCGGCCTTCGGACGGCGGCCACGCTTGCGCAGATTGCTTTGGTAGGTCTTTTCGCCCCGCTCGGCTTTGTACTCCGGGCGGAAGTTATGGTCCAGGACCATCTCGCCAGTCTGCTCGTCGGTCTCCTGCCCGCGCTTCAATTCCGTGTACACGGTGCACTGGCTGATACCCAGCTCGGCGGCGATCTTTAAGGGGGAGGCGTTGTCCTTCCACATCTGTTCAATCTTTCTGCGGTCCTCAAGCGTCAGCTTCTTCACCATTCGTCACCTCGTTTCTCCCATTTCAAGCCCTGAAATAGATAAAAAAATAATGCAGAAAAAAGCGTTAAACTTTTTTCTGCATTTAATTTACTATGGGACCCCGAAAAGAAAAAGTTTTTGCACTGCTTTTTCCCGCCGCCAAAAGATGGGCTTATACCTGCGCGAGCGTCTCGCCGACCGCGCCCGTGATGACCAGATCCGTGCGGGTCTTATCGCCCAGCGGCGTCTTGTTGATGACAACGAGCTTGTGGCCGCGGTAGTAGTTTACCAGACCCGCCGCGGGGTAGACCGCGAGCGAGGTGCCGGCGATGATGAGCACGTCGGCCTCGGCGATATAGCGCACGGCCTTGTAGAGCGTATCCTCGTTGAGCCCCTCCTCATAGAGCACGACGTCGGGCTTGATGCGCCCGCCGCAGGAGCACGTCGGCACGCCGGCGGAGTGCGCGATCGCCTCCACGCCGTAGAATTTGCCGCACCTCTCGCAGTAATTGCGCAGGGTGCTGCCGTGGAGCTCAAGGACCTCCTTGCTGCCGGCGGCCTGATGGAGTCCGTCGATGTTCTGCGTGATGACGGCCTTCAGCTTGCCCGCGCGCTCCCACTCGGCAAGCTTACGATGCGCGGCGTTGGGCTTCGCGTCGGGGCAGAGGAGCTTTGCGCGGTAGAAGGCGAAGAATTTCTCGGGATAGCGCTCGTAGTAGGTGTGGCTCAGGATCGTTTCGGGCGGGTCGCTCCACTGCTGGTGGTAGAGTCCGTCCACGCTGCGGAAGTCGGGGATGCCGCTCTCGGTCGAGACGCCTGCTCCGCCGAAGAAGACGATGTTGTCGCTGCCGTCGATGATCTCCTTGAGCTTTCGGATCTCCTCTGTCATAGCGTCTGCTCCTTTACATGGTGTAGTCTCTGTCGATCTGCACGACGGCAAAATAGCTGCTGTCGAGCCGCTTCACGGCGGCCTGGATCTCCTGCTCGACCTCATGGTCGCTCAGGCGAAATTTGAACGGCACCACCGCGTCGAAGATGACGTTGGTGTGCGTGGGGCCGGTGACCATGCGGAAATCGTGGATGGTGATGTGCTCGTCGATGCCGCGCACGAGCTGCGCTACGCGCTCGCGCGTTTCGGCGGTGAGCTTATCGTCGGTCACGATGGGGTCCATGTGGATGGTGGCGGCGCAGCCGAGCTCGCGGCGGAGCCGCTGCTCGATGTTGTCGATCTCGTCGTGCAGCGCCATGATGTCGCCGTGCGCGGGGACCTCGGCGTGGAGCGAGATCATCACGCGGCCGGGGCCGTAGTCGTGCACGATGAGGTCGTGGATGCCCTGCACGACGGGAGAGGAGAGAACGATCTCCTCGATCCTTTGGACAAATTCCGGCGCGGGCGGCTGACCGAGCAGGGGAGAGATGGTGTCCCGCGCGGCCTGAATGCCTGCCCAGAGCACGAGCGCCGCGACGACGATACCGCACCAGCCGTCGATCTGAAGCGAGGTGAAGTGCCCGATGAGCGTCGCGGCGAGGACGGCGGCGGTCGCCGCGCAGTCGGAGAGACTGTCCATCGCGGTCGCCTCCATCGCGGCGGAGCCGATCTTCTTGCCGACCGCGCGGTTATAGAGGTACATGTAGAGCTTGACGAGGATGGAGGCGAGCAGGATGCCGCCGGTGAGGAGCGTGAACTCCACCGCCTCGGGGTGCAGGATCTTCTCCACCGCGCTCTTGGCAAGCTCGATGCCCATGAGGAGAATGACCATGGAGACGATCAAGCCCGAGATGTACTCCAGCCGCCCGTGACCGAAGGGATGCTCGGGGTCGGGCTTCTGTCCTGCGAGCTTGAAGCCGAGCAGCGTCACAATGCTCGCGCCCGCATCGGAGAGGTTGTTGAAGGCGTCCGCCGTGATGGCGATGGAGCCGGAGAGCGTGCCAGCGATCAGCTTGAGCGCGAAGAGCAGCACATTGAAGCCGATGCCCACGATGCCGCAGAGCATCCCGTAGGCCTGCCGCACGGCAGGCGAGGTGACGTCCTCGCGGTTTTTGATGAATTTTTTGGCCAACAGAGAGATCATACCGGTGTCTCGCTTCCTTTGGATTTTGCGGGGAAGAAAAAGCGCTTGGTGAAGAGGTAGCAGAGTGGAATAAGGTAGAGCAGACAGGCGTAGGGGACCGCGGCCGCGCTGACCTCCAGTGCGCTGAGGGGAACGGAGCATGCGATGCACCATGGGATTAGACCGGCGATCAGAACGCCGGAATTGGCGATGTCCATGGCAAACTCCTCGTGCTCGGCACCGTCTCTGGCGTAGACCGCGCCGACAAGCTCATGCTCGATCATGACGACGATGGTCTGGTTGCACAGAACCATGGAGGCGGGAATGCTCAAAAGCACCATGGCCGGGAAGCGGCCGATGCGGTCGGAGACCCTTTGCAGAAGGGCCTGCGCGGGCTTGAGCACGTCAGTTCCATCGAGAATGCCGGTATAAAAGGCGGCAAGCGGGATCATCAAAAGCGGCGTTTTCATGCCAATAAGTCCGCCGCCGGAAATGACGGAGGCCAGCACGCCCTCCGTCGGATGATAGCCGAGGATCATGACGCGGAGCGTGTCGAACACACCGCCGCCCTGTATCGTGACGGTGAAGAAAAAGGACAGTGCGGCGCTGATGGCCATGGCCGTGCGGATGGGAACGCGCATGAGCGGCAGAACCAACATGATGAGCGCGGGCACGAGCGCCCACGGGGAGATGACAAAGCTCTCGGCGAGGGCGTCCAGCATGGTCTCATCGACCGTGACGATGGGGTTGCGGAAGGAGAGCACGGTGTAGGCGATCAGGCAGAGCGCATAGGGCAGCGCGGCGGTCTGGAACATCCGCCTGACGTTGCCGTAGAGGTCGGTCTCCGTCAGCGCGGCGACGAGGCTCGCGCAGGACGAGGTCGGCGCGCCGCGGTCGCCGAAGTAGATGCCGGAGAGGATGACGCCGGCGGTGACGGCCTCGCTCACGCCGCCGGAGCGCGCGAGCGCCATGAGCACTACGCCCGCCGTGCTCGCCACGCCGAACGACGTGCCGAGCGCGTAGCTGAGCAGCACCGTCAGCAGGAAGGCGACAAGGATAAAGAGCGAGGGCGTGATGACGCGGATGCCGTGGTAGATGAAAAAGGCGATGGTGCCGCACGAGCGCCAGAGTCCCGTGAGCAGACCGATGAAAAACAGGATGCGCAGCACGATCATGCTCTTGGGCATCTTGCTCCACGCCATTTTGACAAGCGCCTTTGCGCCGTAGCCGCGCCTGAGGCCGAGGGCGAAGAACAGCACGAGCGCGAACAGCAGCGCCCACGCGAGGGAGAAGTCCTTGACGAGGCAAAAGAGCATCGCCGCGAGAAAGAGCGCAAAGCAGACGACGATATCCATGCTCCCTTACCCCTTCTTCCCGGGAATTTGCAGCGTCATGCGGCAGCACAGGCGGTCAAGGTCCTCGTCCGTCGCCGCGCCGATGCGCAGCTTCGCGCCGCAGTCCTCGCAGATGAGGTCGACGGCGGCGGGACGCACCTGCATACGGTAGCGCTCGCTGCCGCAGGCGCAGGTGATGCCGCGCGGGCGCGCGGCGATCTCCTTCAATTCGCTCAGCACCTCGTACATGATGACCGTGTCGGTGAAGGCCTCGGGCGCGTCGCCCTGCGCGGACTGCTTTTCCGCGGTGATCTGCAGCTGTGCGAGCGCGCGCTCGACGGCGTATTCCTCGCCGATGAAGCAGCACAGCTCGGAGGTCTCGGGGCAGGCAAGGCCGATGCCCTCGCCGTCGAGCAGCCGCTCCGCGCCGCACTCCGCCAGATGCTCGCCACCGCACACGCCGCAGGGCACGCTGATGCGGAATTTTTCGCCGTCGAAGTCGATCTGCAGCTCGCTCTTGCCGCATTCGCACTGCACGATCGCGCCCGAGGCGGCAAGGGCGAAGCGGGAGCGCTGCTGCATAACGGGCTTTCTGCACCTCGGGCACAGGTAGCCGATGGTGCGCATTTCTTCTTTCATATCGTATCCTCCCGGAAGAAGCTCATATTTGCCCCCATTATACATCGGCACAAGGAAAAAGCCAATCCTTTTTCTTTGCGCTGGGTACAGGACGGAACAGTGTCTTAAATGCTTTTGCGCGCTACTGCAACATCGTGATAGTGCATAAACATAAAAGGGGAACTCCGCGGGTGCTTCGGTCAGTACGCCAAAGATTACCGAACGGGCAAAAATAGGGCTTGCATTTACAAAATGCTGTGCTATCATAGCATCACACTAAATCGAAACGCGGAGGAATCCAAACCATGAAAAAGCTCATCTCTCTTGCGCTCGCCCTCGTGCTGAGCCTGTCCCTCATCGCCTGCGGCGCCAAGCAGGACGATACCCCTCAGACCGGCGCCGACACGCCGGACACCACCCAGACCGCTGAAAAGCAGAAGCTCATCGTCGGCTTCGACGCCGAGTTCCCGCCGTTCGGCTTCATCGCCGCCGACGGCAGCTACGACGGCTTTGACCTTGCGATGGCCGAGGAGCTGTGCTCCCGCCTCGGCTGGGACTTCGCGGCCGTTCCCATCGTATGGGACAGCAAGGACGCCGAGCTCGCCGCCGGCACCATCAACTGCATCTGGAACGGCTTCACCTACACCGGCCGCGAGAATGACTACACCTGGTCCGACCCCTACGTCGATAACTCCATCGTCATGGTCGTCAAGGCCGACAGCGGCATTTCCTCCCTCGCCGACCTTGCCGGCAAGAGCGTGATGGCGCAGGCCGCCTCCTCTGCCGTGGACGCCATCAACGCCAACGAGTCGCTCAAGTCCTCCCTCAAGGAGGTCGTGGAGCTGGCGGACTATAACACCGGCTTCATGGAGCTCAAGCAGGGCAGCGTGGACGCCATCGCCGCCGACCTCGGCGTTGCCAAGTTCCAGATCGCCAGCAACGAGGGCGACTATGTGATCCTGGATGAGCCCATCTCCACCGAGCAGTACGCCATCGGCTTCCTCAAGGGCAACACCGAGCTGCGCGACGCCGTGAACGCCGAGCTCCTCAAAATGGCCGAGGACGGCACGATGCTCTCCATCGCGGAGAAGTACGTCGATCAGGGCCTTGTGATCGACAGCCTCTGCCTCATCCAGTAACATGACCGTTTCCGCCATGCTGACCCTGCTGGCGCAGGGCTTCGGGAAATCGCTGGAAATTTTTACCTTAACGCTGCTCGGCTCGCTGCCGCTCGGACTTCTTGTGATGTTCGGCCGGCGCAGCCGCGTGGCTCTGCTGCGCTGGCTCGTGAAGCTGTTCATCTCCGTCATGCGCGGCACGCCCCTGATGCTCCAGCTCATGGTCGTCTACTACGGACCGTTCCTGCTCTTCGACTTTACGCCGCCGGGCAACTGGCGCTTCGGCGCGGTCATCGTCGGCTTCGTCATCAACTACGCGGCCTACTTCGCGGAGATCTACCGCGCGGGCTACGAGTCCATCCCGGTCGGGCAGTTCGAGGCGGCGCAGGTGCTCGGCTACACAGGCGGGCAGACCTTCGGGCGTATCCTTCTTCCCCAGATGATCCGGCGCGTGCTGCCGCCCGTGACGAACGAGGTCATCACGCTCGTGAAGGACACCTCGCTCGCCTCCGTCATCGGCACGGTGGAGATGTTCACCCGCGCCAAGCAGATCGTCGCCTCGCCCAATACGCCCGGTATGCTGGCGCTCGCGGCGGCGGGACTCTTTTACTACGTCTTCAACTACATCGTTGCCTTTGCGATGGAGCGTGCGGAGCGCTCGCTCGCCTACTACCAGTGAGGGAGGGACCGGACATGAACGTATTGACCATGCAGGGTGTCCGCAAGTCCTTCGGCTCACTGGAGGTGCTCAAGGGCATTTCCCTCACCGTGGGCGAGGGCGAGGCCGTCTCGGTCATCGGCCCCAGCGGCAGCGGCAAATCCACGCTGCTGCGCTGCGCGACGCTGCTTGAAACGATGGACGGCGGCTCGCTCGCCTACGGGAACGACTTTGCCGCGACGATGGACGCGGAGGGAAAGAGCGTCTACGCGGACAAGGCTGCGCTGCGGCGGATCAAAAGCCGCTTCGGGCTGGTGTTCCAGCAGTTCAACCTTTTCCCGCATTACACGGTGCTCAAAAACGTGACGGACGCGCCGCTCACTGTGCAGAAGCGCGAGCGCGGCGAGGTGCGTGAGCTGGCGCTCTCCCTGCTCGAAAAGATGGGCCTTGCGGACAAGGCGGACGCCTACCCCTGCCAGCTCTCCGGCGGACAGCAGCAGCGCGTCGCCATCGCCCGCGCGCTGGCGCTGCGGCCCGACATCCTCTTTTTCGACGAGCCGACCAGCGCGCTCGATCCCGAGCTGACCGGCGAGGTGCTCAAGGTCATCCGTGATCTCGCGGAGGAAAAAATGACCATGGTCATCGTCACGCACGAGATGGCCTTTGCCCGCGCCGTGAGCGACCGCGTGATCTTCATGGACGGCGGCGTCATCGTCGAGCAGGGCGATCCCGAGCGGGTGCTCGGCGACCCGGCGCAGGAGCGCACGCGGCGCTTCCTGCGCAGCTATCAGACCTGAATATTGCCTCCTCTGCAAAGAGGGATGTGCCGGCACACACGGCGCATCCCTCTTTGTTTTACCTGAAATTCATAAAATTTCCCGGCCTTGGCATACTAAGACAAACTACAAGCACAAGGGGAAATGGTATGGAGACCAAACGGATCGGCGCACAGACGCTGCGCTTTTCACGTCCGCCGCGCGTGGAGAGCTTTGCCAACATCGGCGCGAAGCTGGAGGGACAGGGCCCGCTGGCGGACTATTTTGACGAGCTGAGCGAGGATTCCTTCTTCGGCGAAAAGACCTGGGAGAAGGGCGAGGCCCGTATGCAGAAGCGCGTGCTTTCCCGCGCGCTGGAGAAGGCGACGCGCAGGCCGGAGGAGCTGGACCTTATCTTTGCCGGCGACCTTCTGAACCAGTGCATCGGCACCTCCTTCGCCCTGCGGGAGTTCGGCGTGCCGCTGTGCGGCGTGTACGGCGCGTGCTCGACGATGGGGGAGAGCCTGGCGCTCGCGGCCATGAGCATCGACGGCGGCTTTGCCCGCCGCGCTGCGGCGATGACCTCCTCGCACTTCTGCACCGCCGAGCGGCAGTACCGGATGCCCGTGCCCTACGGCTCACAGCGCACGCCGACCGCCCAATGGACGGCTACGGCGGCGGGCTGCTGCATCCTGTCGAACGAGGGAAGGGGCCCTGCCGTCACGCACGCGGCCATCGGGAGGATCGTGGACCGCGGCATCACGGACGCGAACAACATGGGCGCAGCGATGGCGCCCGCGGCGTATGACACGCTCCGCGCGCTCTTTTCCGACACGCGGACCTCACCCGCGGACTACGATCTCATCGTCACCGGCGATCTCGGCCGGCTCGGGCACGAGGTCGTCACGGACCTCTTCGCGCGCGACGGCGTGGACATGACGAAAAATTACAAGGACTGCGGGCTGCTGCTCTACGATCTGGAGCGGCAGGATATGCACATGGGCGGCAGCGGCTGCGGCTGCTCCGCCGCCGTGCTCAACGGCTATCTTCTGCGCGGGATGCGCGAGGGCAAGTGGAATAGGATCGTCTTCGCGCCGACGGGCGCGCTGCTCTCGCCGACCTCTACCATGCAGGGCGAGAGCATCCCGGGCGTGTGCCACGCCGTCATTCTGGAAAACATCGGGGAGGAAAGCTGATGGACTATCTCAACGCCTTTCTCTGCGGCGGCATTCTCTGCGCCGTGGGACAGATCCTCATTGACAAAACGCCGCTCACGCCGGCCCGTATCCTGACGGGCTACGTCGTCGCGGGCGTGCTGCTCACGGCCGTCGGCATCTACGAGCCCATCGTCGAATGGGGCGGCGCGGGCGCGACCGTGCCGCTCACGGGCTTTGGCTACTCGCTTGCGAGCGGCGTGAAGAAGGCCGTCGCCGAGCAGGGCTGGCTCGGTGTAATGACCGGCGGGCTCTCCGCCACTGCGGGCGGCATCGCCGCGGCGGTCTGCTTCGCGGTCGTGATGGCGCTGCTCTTCCGGCCCGGCGACAAGCGGTGACAAAAAAAGTGCCCGTTCCAAAAGGAACGGGCACACCGATGAATATCATCGGAAAATCAGATGAGGTTTTTCTCCGTCTCGGGGTCGAAGAGGTGGATGAGCCGCGGCTCGAAGCTGAACCGCACCGCCGTGTGGCGGGCGTAGGCGTTGGGGTCGTGGTTCGCGGTCTGCACCACGGCCACCACGTCCCTGCCGCCGGCGGTCATGTGCAGGTGCAGCTCGCTGCCCATCAGCTCGCTCACGTCGATCTGCGCGTCGATGCCCTCGCTGCCGACGGTGACGTGGACCGGACGCACGCCGACGGTCACGGTACGGCTCTCCGCGCCCGCCGCGGCGAGCTTCGCGTTCTGCTCCGCCGTCAGCGGCAGCGTGTGGCCCATGACGGTGACGGAGTAGGCGTCACCATTCTTGGTGAGCCGGCAGTCCTCAAAGAAGTTCATCTGCGGCGTGCCGATGAAGCCGGCGACGAACAGGTTCGCGGGGTGGTTGAACACCTCCTGCGGGGTGCCGATCTGCTGAATGAAGCCGTCGCGCATGATGACGATGCGGTCGCCGAGCGTCATGGCCTCGACCTGATCGTGCGTGACGTAGATAAAGGTCGTGTCAATCTTCTCGCGCAGCTTGATGATCTCCGCGCGCATCTGGTTGCGCAGCTTCGCGTCAAGGTTCGACAGCGGCTCGTCCATCAGGAACACCTTGGGGTCGCGCACGATGGCGCGGCCGATGGCGACGCGCTGGCGCTGACCGCCGGAGAGCGCCTTGGGCTTGCGGTCGAGGTACTGGGTGATGTCCAGGATCTCCGCAGCCTCGCGCACCTTGCGGTCGATCTCGTCCTTGGGCACCTTCTTGAGCTTGAGCGAGAACGCCATGTTCTCATACACCGTCATGTGCGGGTAGAGCGCGTAGTTCTGGAAGACCATCGCGATGTCGCGGTCCTTGGGGGCCACGTCGTTCATCAGCTTGCCGTCGATGTACAGCTCGCCCGCGCTGATCTCCTCCAGACCCGCCACCATGCGCAGCGTGGTGGATTTGCCGCAGCCCGACGGGCCGACGAGGACGATAAACTCGCGGTCGGCAATGTCGAGGTTGAATTCCTGCACGGCGACTACGCCCTCATCGGTGATCTGCAGGTTGTGCTTCTTCTCGCCGCTGTCCTTGCTCTTCTTTTTCGGCTCGCTGTTGGGGTAGACCTTCTTGATGTTTTTCAGAATGACCTCTGCCATATTCTCTGACCGCGGCTCTGCCGCCTCCGCGCGCAGGGCCTCGCGCCGCTCTGGCGCTTTACGGCAGGTCTCCACACTGCCGCACCGCCGGTCAGGGCGGGAACGATCCTTTCATGTTCCTCACGGCGGCTATTGGGTGGAGTAGCCGACGCGGGTGGTTTTGGATGGCTTTATCCTATCACAGCGCGAAAGCCGGTACAAGGCTTGCCGGTGTCCGCTGCCCCGATTTCGTGAAAAGAGACAGTTTCATGCCGTGATCTTTGTGCCGCATGACAGGGATGAAAGGAACAAAAACGGGAAAGAGCGTCGGCTCTTTCCCATTTTGCTGCCGTTATTTTTCCTGCGGGAAGCGGACGGCGATCTCCGTGCCCTTGCCGACCTCGCTTTTGAGTGCGATCGTGCCATGGTGGTACGCCACGGCGTGCTTGACGATGGACAGTCCCAGACCCGTGCCACCGCTCGCCTTGGAGTGGCTCTTGTCCACGCGGTAGAAGCGCTCGAAGATGCGGCTTTGATGCTCCGGCGGGATGCCGATGCCCGTGTCGCGCACGGTGAGACAGGCGCTGCCGCCCTCGGCGCCGACGCGCACGTCCACGCTGCCGCCGTCCACGTTGTACTTGATCGCGTTGTCGCAGAGGTTGTAGACGATCTCATAGAGGAGCCGCCGCACGCCGGTGACCGGAGCGTTCTCGCCCGAGACGATGATGCTCACGTTTTTCGCCTCTGCCGCGGCGCGGAGATTTTCCGCGGCCTCCTGCGCGAGCGGGAGAAGGTCGACCGTTTCGGTCGGCAGCTCACCGCCCTCGTCCAGTTCGGAGAGGCGGATGATGTCGCCGATGAGCGTCACGAGACGCTGCGCCTCGGCGCGGATGTGACCGACGAAGCGGGGCATATCCTCCGGCTTGACCATGCCGTTCTCCAGCAGCTCGGCGCTGCCGATGATGCCCTGAAGCGGCGTTTTCAGCTCGTGCGAGACGTTCGCCGTGAACTCGCGGCGGCTGCGCTCGGCGAAGGCCTGCGCGGTCATGTCGAAGGCCAGCAGCACCGCGCCGACCACCTTGCCGTCGGACTCGATGCGGCTGAGGTCGAACTGGTACTCGCGCCCGCCGCGCTCGGCGCGGACCTCGCTGTGCCCGTTGGTCATCGCCGTGCGGAGCGCGAGGCTCATGGAGTGCTCACGGTCCACGGTCAGGAAATCCTGCCCGACGCACGCGCCCGTCACGCCGAAGAGCGACTGCGCGGCGGGATTGATGTTCAGCACCGCGCCCTTTTCGTCGAGCAGCACGAGCCCCTCGTTCATGCCGGCGGTGATCTGTGTGAATTCGTCTGTTTTCTGCCGCAGCTCGGCGAGCTGGGCGTCGATCTGTCTGCGCTGGCGGTCGATGCGCCGCAGGAGCGGAGAGAGCTCCTCATAGGCGTCGTTTTCCAGCGGATGCTCGAGGTCGAGCGCGTTGAGCGGCTCGACAATGCGCTTGGCCAGACGGCTCGCGAGCAGGCTCGAGAGCACGAGCAGCACGATCACGACGAGCAGAATGGGCTGGAACGCTCCGAGCAGCAGCGCGCCCATCGTGGCGCGGCTGGCGGACAGGCGCAGCACGGTGCCGTCCGTGAGGCGGCTCGCGCTGTAAACGGTCTTTTGCAGCAGCGTCGCGCTGTAGCGGCTCGAGCTGCCCGTGCCGGTCTCCAGCGCCTCGCGGACCTCCTCGCGCTCAAGATGGTTCTCCATCTGCGCGGCGTCCGCCTGCGTGTCGTAGAGCACCGTGCCGTCGGAAGCGATCCAGGTGACGCGGAAACGGTCGGACTTGATTTTTTCCAGATAGGTCGAGCCGTTGGTCTCCACGGCTGCTGCGGCGATGCGCAGCTCGTCGCCGAGCTGGTGCTCCTGCATCCCCTCATAGAAGCTGTAGAAGCAGCCCATGACGAGCAGCAGGCTGCACGCGAGCACCGCGACGCCGACGGTGAGAATGGAGCGGAAGATCTTTCTGGTCATTTCTTCTCCGCCTCCCATCGGTAGCCCACACCGCGCACAGTCTCGATGTGTTCGCCGTTTTCACCGAGCTTCTGGCGCAGGGTGCGGATGTGCATATCCACCGTGCGCGTCTCGCCGCAGTAGTCCACGCCCCAGACCTTTTCCATCAGCTGGTCTCTGGTGAAGGCCATGCCGGAGTGGGAAAGAAAGAGCCGCAGCAGCTCAAATTCCTTGTACGTCAGCTCCACGCGCGCGCCGTCCGCCGTGACGATGTGCTCGGCGGGATCGAGCGTGAGCGTGCCGCTGCGCAGAAGCGCCTGCGCCGTTTTCGGACGGCTGCGGCGCAGCACCGCCTTGACGCAGGAGACGAACTCCATCACGCCGAAGGGCTTCGTGAGGTAGTAGTCCGCGCCGAGGTCGAGCCCCTGGATCTTATCGTACTCCGCGCCCTTGGCGGTCGCCATCACGACGGGGAGCTCGGCAAAGCGCGCGCTCGCGCGCAGCCGGCGCAGCAGCTCGATGCCGTCCGTGCCGGGGAGCATCACGTCGAGCACGACCAGCTCGGGCGGCGTTTCCCTTTGCAGGGCGTCCCAGAACGTGTCGCCGTCGGCGAAGCCCCGGGCCTCAAAGCCGGTGGATGTGAGCGCGTACACCTCGATATCGCGGATGCTCGCGTCGTCCTCCACGCACCAGATCATCCTTATCCCCCCTTGTGAACGCCGGTGACGGAGAAAATGACCCACTCGGCGATGTTCGTCGCGTGGTCTCCGATGCGTTCAAAATATTTTGCGATCATCAGCAGGTCGAGCGCGTATTCGCCGTCCGCGGGGTCCTGCGCGATCTTGCCGATCAGACGCTCCTTGACCTGTGTGAAATAGCCGTCCACGGTGTCATCCTCCGCGATGACCTGCTCCGCTAACATTGTATCACATTTTACATACGCGTCAACGCTTTCCGTCACCATGCGGATGGCGGCCTTCGCCATCTCGCGCAGGAGGTCGTTGTCCTCGGCCTGATGACCGTGGAGAAAGCTGATGATCTCGGCGATGTCCTCGGCCTGATCGCCGATGCGCTCCATGTCCGTGATCATCTTGAGCGCCGCGGAGATCTGGCGCAGGTCGCGCGCGACCGGCTGCTGCTGAAGCAGCAGCTTGAGGCAGAGGTTCTCGATGTCGCGCTCCTTCCGGTCGATCTCGCTGTCGAGCGGCGCGACCCTCGCGGCAAGACTCTTGTCGTTTTCGGTCAGCGCACGGCTGGCGAGCGCGATGACCTCCTCGCACAGCGCGCCCATTTCGATCATTTCGTGATTGAGCTGCGAGAGCTGCTCGTCAAATTTGTTTCGCATCAGCCGAACCTCCCCGTGATGTAGTCCTCCGTCCGCTTGTCGGCGGGCGTGGAAAAGACCTGCTCCGTCTTTCCGAACTCCACCAGCTCGCCGAGCAGGAAGAAGGCGGTGTTGTCCGAAATGCGCGCCGCCTGCTGCATATTGTGCGTCACCATGACGACGGTGTAGCGGTCCTTGAGCTCGCACGCGAGGTCTTCGATCTTTGACGTCGAGATGGGGTCGAGCGCGCTCGTGGACTCGTCCATGAGCAGCACCTCCGGCTCGACGGCAAGCGCACGGGCAATGCAGAGCCTCTGCTGCTGCCCGCCGGAAAGGCCGAGCGCGCTCTTTTTGAGCCTGTCCTTCACCTCGTCCCAGATGGCGGCGGAGCGCAGCGAGCGCTCCACGATCTCGTCGAGCTTCGCGCGATTGCGCACGCCGTGCGTGCGGGGACCGTAGGCGATGTTGTCGTAAATGCTCATGGGGAAGGGGTTGGCCTTTTGAAAGACCATGCCGATGCGGCTGCGCAGCCAGGTCACATCGACGCTCGGCGCGTAGATGTTCTCACCGTTGAAGTCCACCTCGCCGGTGATCTTCACATTGGGAATGAGGTCGTTCATGCGGTCGAGCGTGCGCAGGAAGGTCGATTTGCCGCAGCCGGACGGCCCGATGAACGCCGTGATCTCGTGCGCGGGGACGGCGACGGAAATATCCTTGAGCGCGTGGTTCGGCCCGTACCAGAGGTTCAGACCCCTGGCTTCGATGATGGGAGCGTCAGACATTTTACGGTGTCCCTCCGTTCTTTTTGAGCTTGCGGCCGGTGAGCGCCGCGGTGAGATTGATGACGAGCGTGAGCAGCATCAGCACGCTTGCGATGGAAAAGGCGATGTCCGTGCGCCCACGATCGTTGGCGTAGACGTAAAGCGCGACCGTCAGCGTGGCGGAGGACGAGTGCAGCGCGGTGACAAAGTCATTGAGCACCAGTCCGAAGCCCGCGGTGTAGAGAAGCGCCGCGCTCTCGCCCACGATGCGCCCGACCGCCAGAATGCAGCCGGTCACGATGCCGTCCACAGCGTTGGGCAGCACAACGGTGCGCACCATGCGCCACTTGCCTGCGCCGAGCGCCAGCGCACCCTCGCGGTAGGACTGCGGCACGGTCTTGAGGCTCTCCTGCGTCGTGCGGACGATGGTGGGCAATATCATCACCACGAGCGTCAGGCTGCCTGCGAGCACGCCCGCCTGCAGATCCATTTTCTGCACGAAAAAGAGCATACCGACGAGGCCGAAGATGATGGACGGGATGCCGGTGAGCGTCTCGGTCGCAAATTCAATGAGCTCGACGACCCTGCGGTTCGCGGCGTACTCCGTGAGATAGATGGCGGCGCCCACGCCGAGCGGCAGGACGATGGCCATGGCAAGGAGAACGATGTAGAGCGTATTGAGGATGTTCGGCAGGATGCCGATGGTGTCTTTGAGATAGCTGGTCGTGCCGGTGAGGAAATCCCAGGTCACGCTGCCCGCGCCGCGATAAAAGATGTAGCCGATGAGAAACACCAGCAGGGCACAGGTGAGCAGCGCACTCAGCCAAACGAGAGAGCGCATGGCAAGATCATACGCGCGGCGGCGCGGAGAAAGATTCCGTTCCATGTCAGGCCTCCTTCCGCTTTTTGATGAAGAGGTTCAGCACCACGTTGATGAGCATGATGAACAAAAACAGCACCAGCGCGATGGAATAGAGCGCCTGATGGTAAAGACTGCCCACCTGCGCGTAGGCCATGCCGGAGACGATGCCGGTGGTCAGAAAGCGAACGGGCGTGAAGAGTCCCGGCATATTGGAGACGTTGCCCGCGACCATAATGATGGCCATGGCCTCGCCGATGGCGCGGCCCACGCCGAGCACCACAGCCGTCGCCACGCCGCTGCGCGCGGCGGGCAGAACAACGCGGAAGCTCGTTTCCATCTCGGTCGCGCCGAGCGCGAGCGAGGCCTCCTCATACTCGTGCGGCACAGCACGCAGCGCCGTTTCCGACACGTTGATGATGGACGGCAGGATCATGATGGCCAGCACGATGACGGCGGCGAGCAGGCACGCGCCCGAGCTGAGGGAAAAGGTTTTCTGAATGGCGGGGACGAGCACGATCATGCCAACCAGACCGTAGACCACCGAGGGGATGCCCGCGAGCAGCTGTACCGCCGTGCGGATGACCGCCGCAAGCCTTGGCGGAGCGACGCGGGCGAGGAACACGGCGGTCAGAAGTCCCACCGGCACGCCAATGAGGATAGCGCCCGCCGTGCCGTAGATGCTCGTAAGAATGAAGGCGAGGATGCCGTACTGTGCGCCCGTGGTGGTGTTTGTCGGGTCCCAGACCTTGCCGAAGAGGAATTTTCCGAGTCCGATCTCGCGGATGGCGGGAATGCCCGAGAGGATCAGGTACACGCTGATGAACAGTACAAACGCAACGGCGACCACGCCGCAGAGCAGGAAAATGAGGTGGATGAGGTTCTCCAGCGTCTTACGCACGCCGCTGTGACGCGGCCGGGCGGCGGAGGGCTTTGCGCCCTCTGCCGCCGGAGAGATGTATTCAGCCGCCATGGCGCTTACTTTGCGACCGGCACCGCGCCGGCGGCCTTGATGAGGTCGTTCGCGGCGGTGGAGGTGGCGTAGTCAAAGAAGGCCTGCGTGGCGGTGGAGAGAGGAGCATCGGTCTTCGTCACGAGGACGAAGGGACGCTGGATGGCGTAGCTGCCGTCGAGGACGGTCTCCTCGGTGCAGGCGACGCCGCCGACCGTCACAGCCTTGACGGTGTCCTTGCCCTCGACTGCGGAGAGGGAGGCGTAGCCGATGGCATTGGCGTTGCCCGCGACCGCCTCGATGACGCCGCCGGTGGAGGTCAGCTCCTGATCGAGCTTGCAGGCGTCCTTGGTGTCGGTGATGGACTCGAAGCCGTCGCGCGTGCCGCTGCCGGCCTCACGGCCGATGCAGGAGATCTTGCCCGCTTCGCCGCCGGCCTCGCTCCAGTCGGTGATCTCACCGGTGAAGATCTTGGCGATCTGCTCGACGGAGAGATCCTCGACCTTGCTGCCCGCGTTGACGATGACGGCGATGCCGTCAAGGGCGACAACGGTCTCGGTCAGGCCGCCGGCCTTCTCCTCGTCCTTGAGGGCACGGGAGGCAAGACCGATGTCCGCGCTGCCGTTGCTGGCGGCCTCAATGCCGGCGCCGGAGCCGGTGGGATCGTAGGTGACGCTCACGCCGCTGTTGTCGGCCATGAACTGCTCGCTCAGCGCGCCGATGACCTTTTCCATCGAGGTCGAGCCGTTGGTCGAGACGCTGCCGCTGAGCTTTTCCTCGGTCTGCTGCTGCGGCTGGTCGTTATTGGTGTTGTCGGGGGCAGTGGTCTTGCTGCCGCAACCTGCGAGCAGCGAGAGGCTCATCACAGCGGTGAGCACAAATGCAAGTGTCTTTTTCATCTTTCATTCCTCATTTCACATTTTGATTTTGGACTTTCTTCGTTCCACAACGCAAAGCATAACGGAGCGCTGTAAAATGCAAAAGCCGGGTCATGTAAAATTGAGGTAAAATAGCGGCGCGGCGCGAGAAAAGAAAATTCTTCAAAAATCTCCCGCTCTCGCTCTTGACAGCGCGGGGAAAAATCCTTATAACAACCATGTTGCACATCCGGGTGTAGCGCAGTTGGTAGCGCGCATGGTTCGGGAGCGGCCCAATTTCAAATTCCTTAGAATCCTTAAGTTTTGGCTTAGGGATTCTTTTTTTGCACGCTTAGTTTCTTGAAAAAAACAAAGGAGCTATGCGCGCATGAAAAAGATTAGATTAAGCACGGTTTCACAGGTTTATGAAGCATTTCTGCACTCACGAAAGGCTCTTGGTGCAAAAGGGGTCACACTGAGGACTTACCGCACAAGTTTTTTAGCGGTATGCAAATATGCCGATATCTTTACCCGATAAAACCAAGTGCCGTAAGCAGTGGACAGCAAATGTGTGCCGAAGGTCATAGACGCGAGGGCCCTTCCCTTTCCCACCATAGGAGATTCCTGCTTTACGCAGAAAGCGGTGAAAATTAGTGTAAATGTTCATAACGCAGTCCACACCGCATCTGGTGAGTTGGTGGTAGAGTGAATAACCCAAACAGCCAGCTTCATAGCCGCAAACAAATTTGCATTCTTCACCGCGTTGCTTCTGGACACGTTCCATATACTTGATTACCTGACGGTAATCCGGTTCTGTTTGCGCAACAGCGAAGCCGCGGTCGGAATCTGCGGTATAGCAGCAAAAAGTGAAATTTGTGGTATGGACATTCATGCCGACGTAGATTATACTTGCCCTGATGACTCCTCCTTGTATGTGGTAGGTCTGGTACTTTTGAGTTTGCGCTAAAAGTATGACAGGTAAATCCACGTTTTACAAGCGCAGGAGTCATTTCATATTGTCTTTTGTGATTCGTTCATGCTCCATTTGCTTATGTAGGCAACAGAATATGTGTGTTATACAATATATCCAAGTGACGATTATAGCTGTCGAACCGCATATTACCAGACAGGGTTTCTTCACTATCTTTTGGATTAATATTTAGGGAAGATATGGGGCAGAGAAAAGCTCCTTGTGCCTTTGAACCACATGTTAAAGAAATACTACACCCAGTCCGAGGAGCAGGACGATCTCATCTCCATCGGCACCATCGGGCTCATCAAGGGCATTTCGACCTTCAAGCCCGAGAAGGGCGCGCGCCTTGCGACCTACGCCGCCCGCTGCGTAGAGAATGCTATACTAACGCAGCGGAACAAACGGCGGTTGAGGTGGCGGAACAAACTCCTTTTGATGCAAAATGGCGTCTGCTAACGCAAGTAGAAGTCCGCTGCTTCATTCTGATTTCCAATATATCAGGTTCAGTAAAAGTAGCCCCGCTGCAAATTCTCAAGTTCCCGGTCGTCCTTCCACATAAGTTTTTGGATGCCGAGAAGTTCAATCTGCGGTTTTCGGACGCATCTGAGATCACGGAAATTGCGGACAAGCTGCGGTGGTATCGCTATCAAAAAGGACTTCGTCAGCGTGACGCGGCGGACTATGCGGGCATCGACCGCAGTACCTACATCCATTACGAAGAGGCAGGACGGGACTTTTATCCGAAGGAGCATATGGAGAAGCTGGCGGAGCTGTTTGAGGTACCGCTGGAGGATTTGCTGGATGACTATAACCTGTTTCTGCTGCGGGGTCAGGGGGAGCAAATCAAAGCCATACGTCAGCGGCTCGGCTTGACGCAGAAGGCATATGCAGCGCAGCTTGGCGTCCCACTGCAAAAGTTCAAGCGATGGGAACAGGGTAACGTGCAGATTTTCAAATCTACATGGGAGAAGTATTTCAAACAGACATAACCATAGCAGTAAACGAGCAGACCGGCGTTCAATGCTGGCCTGCTCGTTTGCTATGTATTATTGCTGCGCTTTCAGATGCTTCGCGGCTGCGTCCACCAGTTCCAGCTTCTGCTCCGTGGAACAGGGCAGCTTCTGGACATTTTTCAGCACCTGCTCGGACTGAAACTTTGCCAGCTCCTGTGCCAGCTCCTGCTTTGCCTGCTGTGACTTAGGAAAAATCAGAAATACTTCCATCGCTGCCCTCTTTTCCAGAGCATTTGCCGCTTCAATCTATGCGTATGTTTCGGCGGCTATGTAGACAAATAGAATTCGATTTCGCGGCTGCGAGGGAAATCGTATTGCCGTGCGGCTTTGGCGGTGCGGGAAGGCTTGCCATTCAAGGGCTTTTCGCCCCCAAATTGTCTACACCCGAGCGGCGTTTGCGGGCGGATTTCGCCTTCTGCTGGCGGTGAACCTCCTTGGCGCAGGCGGGGCAGTATTTTGTCCTGCCGGAGCGGGCGAGGATGCCCTTGCCGCAGACTTCGCAGCGGCGGAGTTTTTTCGGGCTGAGAATGGCCTGTTCCAGCTTGGGCTGCTGGGGCAGCACGGCGCGGCGAAACCACCGGCAAAGCAGACTTCGGGAGATGTGTTGCGGACAGACGCCGTCCAACAGCAGGCACTCGCCATCCAAGAAGTTGCAGCAGCGCTTTGTAAGGCCGCGCACTCTGCGGAGCTGCCCCGGTGTCAAGCGAAAGAGCGTGCCGTCCGGCAGACGCTCGATGGGGTCAAGCTTGTGCATCTTCGGCCTCCTTTGCGATGAGCTTTGCATCTGACGGATAGTTCAGCGTAATAAGCGCGGGCTTGCCCAAGCCCTGCTTTTTTCGGATAATCAAACCGCTGTACTCCAGCTCCCGGAAGATCCGCGTGGCGCTTTGGCGGCTGCGGTGGAGTTTGGTTTGCGCCTGTTCCAAGGTAAAGTACAGCCGAATCGTGCCGTCCGGCTCGACGTAGCCGTTCTGCCGGGAAATGCTTGCTCTGTCCAGCAGCAGCGCATAGAGCACCTTGGCGTCGTTGCTGATGTCGCACAAAGTTTCGTCTTGCAGAAGGAACCTCGGGAGCGGCACATAGGACGCCGCCGGGCTCTGCGCCGTGAGCTTGCAAAAAGTTTTCATCTGACCTCCTGTCCCATCCATCAATCCATCCATTTTTGTGTTGATTGATTGATAGATTAATTCTCTTGTATCCTGATTTATTTCTTATTAGTTAGAGGATGAATTTCAGCCCCGATGGAGGGCACGAAAACCGTCGTCCTGAAATCCGGTTGCGGAACGCTCCGGAGCGTCAGCTTGTCCACCGTCCGGAAAACCGGTGACGGAAAACCCACACATGGAAAATCCCGTTGTGCTCAAAGCTCGTCCTTTTGCCGCGCTTTCAGCAGCTCCCAGATCTCGGCCTGCCGTGCTTTCAGTTCGGCAACGTCGTCCTCATAGCAGCGCCCGGTGCTGTTGATGCGGCGGCAAATCTGGTTGATGTTCGTGGCGGCACGGCTGACGGCGGCAGCTAACTTTTTCTGCTCGGTGTAATCGACCTTGATGATGTACCCGTCAATCAGCATTTTCCGGGCATGCGCGCCGAAATTGCGGGTGCAGAGCTGGTTCATCTTGTGGTGGATCAGGCTCAGCTCCTGCTCGTTTAGGCAGATTTCCTTGCGGATGGGTCGCGTGCGATCTGGCATGTATTACTTCCCCCTCAGTTCCAGACAGAACTCATCATCGCCTTCCTTCCGGATTTGCAGGTAATCCGTGTCGGAAAGTTCTGTTAAAACAACGGAAATCCTTTCCTCCGGCATGTTCAGCTGACAGGCCAGCTCCGACAACTCAACGCCTTCATCGCCAAGGGCATAGAGGATTGCGGCGAAGCCTTTTGCCTCAACAGAAAGGTGCGTGTCTTGCAGCAGTTCTGTGGGGACAGCGGTCATGTGGGTACGGTTGTGGTAAGTGATCATAATGTTTCTCCTTTCAATTTTGAAAAACTTTGTTTGAAGGGCGGCTTGGAAGCGAAGCTGTTTGCCTTTCACTTTACAACGGAAACAACGATGCCGGGTGTCATGCTTTTGCCATAAAGAGGACAAAAAAGAAGCGCTTGCCACTACGACAAGCGCTTTGTTTTTGCATCAATTATTCGAGCAAATCCTCTATATCCCTTTGATCGTATTCAATTTTCTGCATCAGCCGACAGACACCGTCTGCCTCGTCCCGCTGCTGCAAAAGCTGGGCAAACGCCCGATAGAGCGCGGCCTGACGCCGCTCGATCACGCCGCGATTCTGCTGCATGGCATCCGCTGCTTTGCGGATAGACAGCCCCTCGGAAAAGCGTTTCCGGAAGAGATCGGCGTAGTTGTTGAGCACCGTTTTAAGCGACTGCTGGGCAAACGCAAGATCCTCACACATGGCCTGATATGCCTCGCGGTTGGATATGCCGATGTACTGCTTCCGTTCCCGGATGAGCTTGTAGCGCCGCAGATCCATCCGGTAGTTTTCGCAGATGTCCTTGGCGTATTCATAGTAGGTTCTGCTGCAACGGATGGCGCGCTCTGCGTACTCGTCATCGACGTAAGTGAAGGGCTTGCTCTTGGGCTCCGGAAAGCTGTCCTCATACACTTCGCGGACGGTGCCTTCGTCGATCTCGCGCCGGGTTTGGCGGACGTATTTATCCCGCAGCACACCATCGACTTCGACCTGCTCGCAGAAGGAGGTGTACCGGATGAGGTAGTAATGCTCGTTGTCTTCTTTGGAAAAGCTGGCGTCCTTGCAGACCACGATGGACTCGCCGGTGTCGATGTCCTTGAGCACCCGGACAACGAAGATGGGCTTTCCGTCGTACCGCGTATAAAACCCGGCAAATACCCGTTTGAGTGCCATAAGAAAGCCCTCCTTCCACCAATTTTCTTACAGTATAGCACAGATTTCGGCGGAGAGAAAGAGCGGCATTGGGACGGAGAAAACTGGGATTTGGAGGATTAGCAAGCACAGCCGCTGTCCGTACACACGGCGATTTTGGGAGTATCCCAAGCCCTTATTTATAAAAGTGCGGCTCCTGAGTCCCTGCCAGCAGCGTCCCCGTGTAGATGCCGCCCCTGCATTCGTTCAGGAGTCGTCTGCGCCTTTCTGCAAATCTATTGTACATATCGCGCCTTCTCTTGTGCTTACCTTATTGGTTTCTTTCATCACCAAAAGAATAGTGCGAGCGGAAGGGAACGTCAAAGCTGCGAAAACTGATTTTCAGATTTGATGGCGTCGATGTGAGGAACAAATCATCATCGATGCGATGGTTGCCATATCGCCGTATCGCAGAAAATATTTTTGCCAAATCAAAGGATTTTCTTGAATTGGACACGCTGATTCGCTATAATCTATAATATAGTCATTCTATAGCATGGAGGGACTCTATATGGCAAGTTATAAGTCGAGAGTGATTGACGTGACTATTGTGAATCGCCTGAGAAACAAAGGAGCGATCCTTGTGGAAGGAGCGAAATGGTGCGGCAAAACAACCACCTGCGAACAGCATGCCTCCAGCATTTTGTATATGAGCGACCCGGATCGGGTAAAGCAAAACCTCCAGTTGGCGGATATCAGTCCTCGTTCCCTCCTCCAGGGTGAGACGCCGCGCCTGATCGACGAATGGCAGATGGCACCCAAGCTGTGGGATGCTGTGCGCTTTGAAGTGGATCACCGAGATGGCTTCGGGCACTTTCTGTTGACCGGTTCTGCTGTGCCTGCGGAGATGGAGCAGGTGCATCATACGGGCACCGGCCGCTTTGCGTGGATCAAGATGCGGCCCATGAGCCTGTACGAATCTGGCGAGTCCTCTGGCGCAGTCAGTCTCAGCGAGTTGTTTTCTCCTGATGATAAACCGATTTTTGCGGAAAACAAGGCTACGTTAGAGAATATCGCATTTCTTATCTGTCGCGGTGGCTGGCCGCAAGCGACTTTCCTGGAGGGCGACGATGCACTGGTACAAGCCTTTGACTACCTGGATGCAGTTGTGAAGTCCGATATCAGCCGAGTGGACGGCGTTTCCCGCAATGAGACCCGTGCACGGCTCTTAATGCGTTCTCTTGCGCGTCACCAGGGAACACAGGCACCGAACACCACGATCTGCGAGGATATCAACGTCAGCGACGATATGGAGCTGAGTAAGGATACCGTTGTTTCCTATACGAATGCGCTGAAAAAGATCTTTGTGATAGAGGATTGCCCTGCTTGGAGTCCGAATCTTCGCTCCAAGACAGCGATCCGCACATCTGACACACGCTATTTTGTTGATCCTTCTATCGCCACTGCAGCGCTGGGCATTGGTCCCGGTGATCTGCTGAACGACCTTGAAACCTGCGGCCTATTCTTTGAAGCGCTCTGCATCCGCGATCTGCGCGTCTACGCGGAAGCACTGGACGGCAGCGTGTATCATTTCCGCACCAAAGAAGGCTTGGAGTGCGACGCTGTTATCCACCTGCGCAACGGAAGCTACGGCCTTGTAGAGGTCAAGCTCGGTGGAGACAGGCTCATTGAGGAAGGTGCACATACGCTGAAGACGGTCGCTGATAAGATCGATACGAAAAAAATGAAAGAGCCCTCCTTTCTGATGGTTCTGACCGGCACCTCCCCCTATGCCTACCAGCGCGAGGACGGCGTGTATGTGGTGCCCATCACAGCGCTGAAGAATTAGGAAATCCCATAATGATGCCGATAGTGTTTTGGCACCTTGGATTATAGAACAAACAGGGAGCATACGATTATGATAGATGTTTCAAATTTGAAAGACGCCTTAGAAACTCTGGGATTTGTTGCGCATGGCGATATACATGAGAAGGTATTTCCTGAAATTGGGTGCAGCCTGAAAGTAGATTTCCAAGCAAAAAGACTGATTTATCCAAATGAAATAAAGGGCAGAGAGCGCAACAATGGTTTTGATAAGAAAGAGAACTTCGTTGTATTTGAATGCGTATGTCGGCTCCTGCTAAAAGAGTATCGTCCTGAGCATATAGAGCTGGAAAAAGAATGGCATCTCGGGCACGACCCCAAGGGTGGACGCGCCGATATTTGCGTGACCGACACAAGCGGAAATATGCTTTTCATTATCGAGTGCAAAACCTGGGGCAAAGCGTACGACAAAGCACTTAATAATACCAAAAACGACGGAGCGCAGTTGTTCTCCTATTGGCAGCAGGAGCAGTCTTGCAAATGGCTTGTTTTGTATGCCTCTGATTTGAAGGGCGGCTGTATTGTACATAAAGCATCTACGATTGACTGTTCCGACGACGCAAATATCGTCCTGCTTTCAAAAAAGGATAAGTCCATCAAACTTTATCGGGATGCGAACACCGCATCAGCCAAGTATGAAGCCTGGAAAGAGACCTATGGAAGGCAGATCCATGATGATCTGATCTTCTCCAAGGATTCCGTTGCCTATCAAATTGGGGTAAAACCGCTTCGGAAAAAGGACCTTCGCGATTTCACGCCAGATGACAAAATTGTCAATAAATTTGAAGAAATCCTGCGGCACAATAATGTAAGTGACAAGGAAAATGCTTTCAACAGGCTTGTCGCGTTGTTCATTTGTAAGCTTGTCGATGAAAGCATAAAGGATGAAGACGACGAAGTAGAATTTCAGTATAAGCAAGGAACGGATACATACGAGACTCTGCAAGATCGACTCCAACGGCTCCACAGAGACGGTATGGAGAAATTCATGCGGGAGGAAATACTTTATGTGCCTGCGGATTATCCGGAATGGCTATTTTTGACATATACCGGTTCCAAACGAAAAAGCGCGATTGAGGATCTTCGGAATACGATCCGTATTTTAAAATTCTATTCGAATAATGAATTCACGTTCAAAGATGTCCACAATGAAGAACTGTTCTATCAGAACGGAAAGATTCTCGTTGAGATGGTGCAGTTGTTTGAGAAATACAGAATTGTCTATCCGTCCAAGCATCAATTCCTGGGCGATCTCTTTGAACAGCTGCTGAACAAGGGGTTCAAGCAAAATGAAGGACAATTCTTTACGCCGATACCGATCACTCGGTTCATTTGGGATAGTCTGCCTGTTGATCGGATGGTAAAGTCTGATAGGGGAAACGTTTATCCAAAGGTCATTGACTACGCCTGCGGGGCCGGACATTTTTTGACGGAAGCTATCGAAGCGATCAATTATTTTGTACAGTCGGATGGAAATAATGCATGGGTCAGAGATCACATTTACGGAATCGAAAAAGACTATCGTCTTGCCCGCGTTGCAAAAATATCCCTGTTTATGAACGGCGCGGGAGAGGGCAACATTATTTTCGGCGACGGGTTGGAAAATGCACCTGATAAGGGGATCGAGAACGGCACTTTTGATATTCTGGTGGCTAATCCGCCATATGCAGTAAAAGATTTCAAGCAGCATCTACAACTTAAGAACAACAGCTTTACCCTTCTTGACCGGATTGGCATGAATGGCGGAGAGATCGAAACACTGTTTGTGGAGCGAATTGCACAGCTGCTAAAGCCGCAGGGAGTCGCAGCGGTGATCCTGCCGAGTTCCATTCTCTCAAATGACAGTGCAAGCTATACCGGAGCCAGGGAGCGGCTTTTGCAGAATTTCTATATCCGAGGAATTGCCGCTTTCGGTTCCAAAACCTTTGGCGCGACCGGGACTAATACCGTTGTGATGTTTCTGGAAAAATTCAATGAACCGCCGAAACAGATTGACTTGTCAGCGGATTCTGTGGATGCGATTTTCAGCGGCGCGGAGCTTGCCGGATGGAAAGATAGGGACATTTTCGAGGCATATCTTGCACAGATTGATATCGACGAGAATGAGTACAGAGCCTTTTTGAATAAATCCCTTTCCGTTGCAGACCTGGAAGGATCCAAATACTTCAAAATGTATGTGACGGCGTTTGCCGATTCCGCAGATGCGAAGAACCTGCTGAAAACAAAAGCATATAAGCAGAAAAGTGCTGATGAGCAGGCAACCGCGTATCTGGAAAGATTGTATTCGTATGTTTCCTCCATTGAGCGGGAAAAACTGTTTTATTTCTCGCTGGTGTATCAGCAGACAACCGTGATCATTACGGCTCCGGCAGACAACAAGGCACAGAAAGAATTCCTCGGATATGACTGGTCAAACCGCAAGGGTAACGAGGGCATTCAGATCATCACGCCAGGCGGAAAGATGTATGACGATGCAGATCGAGTAGCACAAGGGACTCTTGCTCATTCCATCAAGAAGTCTTTTGATGGAATGGCACCTTCTTTCAACGAAGAACAGGCCACCTATGCGTCCGTTGTCAATACAAAGAATATGCTTGATTATTCGAGAGTTAATTTCAACAAGGCTCTAAGAACAAGCGTTAAGAAAGCTTTCCATATATCAAGCAAGTATCCATTGGTAAAACTTGCTTCAGTTTGTGATCTGAATACCTCAAAAACCGAGATTCATGATACTCCGGACGATTTGCTTGTTTCGTTTATCGATATGGCCTCTGTAAGCAGCGAAGGATTTATTGAAAGAAAAGTTGATCGTCCCTACGGCGAAGTACGCAATGGAGGATATACATACTTTGCTGAGGGAGATTTCATTATTGCGAAAATAACCCCATGCATGGAAAATGGAAAGTGCGCAATTGCGGAGGGATTGACGAACGGTATCGGATTTGGTAGTAGCGAGTTCCATACTTTTAGATGCCATGCAAGCGAAATTCTCACTAAGTTTCTCTTTCTTCTCCTCAATCAAACTACGGTGCGTAAAGCTGCTGAGGATGCAATGACTGGAGCAAGTGGACATCGTCGTGTACCTGCAGCGTTTTATGAAGAGATGCTGATTCCGGTTCCGCCCATTCCAGTCCAGCAACAGGTTATTGACGAATGTGCAAAAATCGACGAGGAATATAATGCCACCCGTATGAGAATTGAGACCTACAGGCAGAAGACAGCTGATTTGTTTGCAGAGTTGGATGCTGTTATGTCGACCACGGAGGGGAACAGACTGAGCCTGTCTGATACAGAAAAATTCAGCGTTGCTATTGGCAAGCGAGTTTTGGACAAAGAACTTGCATCGAATGGTACAATTCCCGTTTACAGCGCCAATGTCACTGCGCCGTTTGGATTTATTGATAAATTGCTGATTACGGATTTCTCCGCGCCCTCTGTGTTGTGGGGAATTGACGGAGACTGGATGACCAGCTATTTGCCTTCAGATATGCCGTTCTATCCCACAGATCACTGCGGTGTCCTCCGCTGCAAGAACTCTGAAGTAAATCCACGTTATCTTGCTCATATTCTTGAGGTCGAAGGTAGAAAAATGGGATTCTCCCGGTCGTATCGTGCTTCCATCGACAGAGTGCATGGAATTGCATTTACCGTTCCTGATATTTCAATACAAAACAACGCTATGTCGAAAGTAGCAGACTATGAAATGGCTATAAAAGAATTGGAAGGGTCTTTAGAAAAAATAGATTCTCGAAGAAGTGAGATTATTAGAAAAGCATTAGCGGAGTGACTGTTTGACGGTGCTATATTTTAAGCGAAAGAACCGGAGGAGATTACATGGATAAAACAGGAGTTATTTACATACTGACCAATCCGTCCTTTCCTGAATATGTAAAAATCGGGTATGCAGACGATATCGACAAGCGGCTGCAGCGGCTCAACCGGAGCGAGTGTATTCCCTTTGCCTTTCGTGTCTATGCAACCTATGAGGTCAATTCGCGGCTTTCTGATCTGAAGATTCACAGCATCATTGACAAGCTGAACCCTAACCTACGTTCCATCGAGAACTTCAATGGAAAGCAGCGTATCCGTGAGTTCTATGCCATGTCGCCGGAAGACGCCTATTCCATCCTGGAGGCCATTGCGGAGATCCATGGCTGCGCGGACAAGCTGAAACGAATTGCTATGGATGAAGCCCAGAAGCAGGCGGAGGAAACCGCGCAGGAGATCGACGACGAGCACAAAGAGCGTCAGTCTCCTTTCCGCTTCTCCATGTGTAACATTCAACCCGGTGAGGAGATCGAGTACTGCAATAACCCAGAAATCAAATGCACGATAGTGGATGACAAAACGGTGAGCTATCAAGGGCAGATCTACTCACTCTCGGCTTTGGCTCAGCTGCTCACTGGCAGCAAATACTCTGTCGCCGGTCCGCGCTATTTCAAGTACAGGGGCGAATGGCTGAATGACGTGCGCCACCGACAGGAGAGATAAGTACCTGTTAATACACTATATGTTTATTCATTGCGGCAAGAGAGGTAGCGTATGTACGAGAAGGAATTGCAGAGAATACTGACTGCATCACAAAACAATGCTCTTACGTTTTTTGTCGGCGCAGGCGTATCGGCACTCTCCGGAGCACCAACTTGGAGGAGCGATATGAAAAGCGGCTGGAGCAGGAGAAACCTGTTTTAGACGCGTTGTTGTCATGGGCAAATGAGATGCAGGGGAAAACCGCGCCGAAATCTGCGTTGGGCAGGGCCATCGGTTCTGCTCCTTTCCTCGATTTTGCAAGCAAAGCATACCGGAAGAAGGC
>OGNB01000074.1_pt1 | contig 80292 bp, 76 predicted proteins | sample 1573301 | NCBI WGS metagenome assembly OGNB01 (sample SAMEA2581914, study PRJEB24529) | metagenome | biome: Human gut stool | place: China | collected 2011
TCGGCTTCCGCCAGCAGGAGATGACGCACATCATGGAGAACATCATTTTCAATGAACTGATGATCCGTGAATGTTCCGTTGACATCGGCATCGTCTATGGCAATGAGAAAAATGCCAAAGGAAGGATCACGCCGGTCGCGCGGGAGATCGACTTCATTGCGACCTCCGGGGGTAAGAGGACCTACATTCAATCCGCCTACGCATTGGGGACCGAGGAAAAGGCAATCACCGAAAACAAGCCCTTCGCGCTGACCGGCGATTCTTTTCCGAAGATTATCGTGCGTCATGACATTCGCAAGCGTTGGTATGATGACAACGGTATTCTCAATATCGGCGTCATTGACTTCTTGCTGGATGACATGCTTGTCTAAACCCGCACATAGCAAAACTGCCTGCCGTGATTGACTCATGGCAGGCAGTTTTCTGAAAGAATAAAATAGATTGCATCGACAGGAGATAACTGCAATGATGTATCCATTCCTAGTAATACCGGATTCGTTCAGCTCCACATCTTCAATAAAAAGGGAAGCGCGTAAGCTTCCTGATTATTTGAGATGCAGAATTGAACAAAATCAAATTTTTGTTCAAAAGGGGGGGGGAGCGGTACAGACGAGTTCCGGACAGCAATGTCTGCAATGACCGTATTCAGTATGGCTGTAGTGATTCTATGAACGGCCCATTCCATGACCTGCTGCACGATAGAACAACAACCGCGCCGTATCATCTTGCTGATCGCAGTAACGTGATACGGTGCGGTTGTTGTTATTTTTTCAGTCTGCGAGGCCGTCCGTAATGTGGATTAGCGTACGCTTAGCAGTGCAGTCAAGATGATAGCGCATCGCTTCCTCTGCCCTCTTTTCATTGCCTGCACAGATTGCGGTCAAAATACCGCGATGCTCCAAAATGACATGCTCCGCCTGCTCGGGACTGTCGAACGCGGACTGCGTCTCGATCCGCAGAAAGTGATCGCGCAGCTTCTCGATCTCCTCCTGCATCCAGGTGTTGCCTGAGGCAAGAAAAATCTCACGATGGAACTTGCGGTCAAGCTGGTATGAGGCCCGCACCGCGCGGTCGTGGCAGCGGCTCTCCTGCTCAAGTAGCAGCTGCTCCAGCGCCTCTATCTGCGCTGCCGTGCGTCGTTGCGCCGCAAGTCGTGCGCCGCTCAGCTCCAAATAATAGCGCGCCTCGACAATGTCCTGTGCGCGCTTCCGCGTCACCGGGATCACCTGAATCCCCTTGCCGCGCATAAATGCAATGTACCCCTCCTGCTGCAACTCCAGCAGCGCCTCACGCACCGGCGTGCGGCTGATATTCAGCTCGCTGCACAACGCATCCTGAGAATAGGTAATGCCGATCTGCAGCCGACGGTATAGAATTGCGTCCTTGATCAGCTCATACGCCTGCTGCTTCATGGTGACGGGCGCGATTGCGCTGCCATTTAAAAGTCCGATTGGTTCGATGCTGGCCACAAAGCGTTTCCCCTTTATCTTCATCATTCGACGGCCACGCTACGCTTGCACAGTAGATTTCTTCCGCCGTTTATGCCGTATATATTCCTTTAATATAATACTATATAACAAATGGTCCTTCTTTGCAAGAAGTTTTTTCTCCTGACAGAGCCCGTTCCATTTTTGCTAAAGTCTCCAATTCGACGCCACAATTCTTGTCGAAAAAGCCAAAATGCAATCTTAACGGGAGAAAAACTTTACAAATCGGCTGCGATATGCTATATATAACATATCTCCTGCGGCTCCTGCCGCTTTTTCCAAAATGAATATTATGTATATATATTAAGGAGGCAGATGCTTATTATGAGAGTCAGCGCAATCCAGATGGATATGAAATTTGCCGACCCGGCTTACAACTTCAAACATGCGGAAGTGCTCATCCGTGAAGCCGCGGCTTCCAAGCCCGACGTGATCGTCCTTCCCGAAACCTGGAACACCGGATTCTTCCCTAAGGAGAATCTCAAGGAGCTGAGCGACAAGGACGGTGCTGCTGTCAAGGACATGTGCTCCGCCCTGGCCCGTGAGCTGAACGTCAACATCGTGGCCGGCTCGGTTTCGAACGTGAAAAACGACAAGGTTTACAACACCGCCTACGTCTTTGACCGTCAGGGCGTGTGCATCGCCGAATACGACAAAACCCATCTCTTCACCCCGATGGGCGAGCATGACTATTACGAGGCCGGCACCCATGTGACCACCTTCGAGCTTGACGGCAAAAAGTGCGGCATCATCATCTGCTACGACGTCCGCTTCCTCGAGCTGGTGCGCACCCTTGCGCTGACCGGTCTGGACGTGCTCTTCGTTCCCGCCCAGTGGCCCGCGCTGCGCAAGTATCATTGGGATACCCTCACGGCGGCCCGTTCGATCGAAAACCAGATGTTCGTCGTCGCCTGCAACTCCTGCGGTAAGGCGGGTGAGACCGTGTACGGCGGCTCCTCTCACATTCTCGATCCCTGGGGCAATCCGATCGTTGCCGCCGGCGGCTCTGAGGTCATTCTGACTGCGGATTTGGACTTCTCAGTCATTGAGAATATCCGCTCCTCGATCAACGTCTACCGTGACCGCCGCCCCGAGCTTTACCACGTCTGATTTTCGCATTGCCTTTCATCAGAAAAGTGCTATAGCAAAAAATATTAAGGAGGATATTATCTTGGACAGCAAAATCACATTTACCCTGCACGCGGACGGCAAGGCCACCGAGATGACGGTTATGTACAATCAGCTTCTCGCCATCGGTTACGCCGGACGCAACATCGCCAAGACCATGGAGCACATTAAGGAACTGGAGGAGCAACTCGGCGTTCCCGCACCCAAGAAAATCCCGACGATCTTCCAGATGTCCAATATGCTGCTCACGCAGGATCCCGACATCGACTTTGTCGGCAACAACACTTGCGGCGAGGTGGAGTACATCATCATCACGCAGGGCGATGAGATCTATATCGGTCTCGGCAGCGACCACACCGACCGCAAGCTCGAGAGCGCCAGCGTTCCCAAGGCCAAGCAGGTCTGCCCCAAGCCCATCGGCCACGACATTTGGAAGTACGATGATCTCAAGGATCACTGGGATTCCATCAAGCTCAATTCCTATCAGACGGTGGACGGCAAGGAGATCCCCTATCAGCAGGGTACTCTCGCCGACATTCTCCCCGTCGAGCACTTACTCAAAGAACTGCGGGAGCGCATCGGAGATGTTTCGCATTGTGTCATCTACTCCGGTACTGTCCCCGTTTTGAACGGCTTCCAGTACGGCGAGAATTTCCGCTGCGAAATGATCGACGAAACACTCAACCGCAGTCTGAGCATGAACTACAACATCCACGTAATTACTGAGGAGGAAAGATGAAAATGAAAAAGCTGATTACCCTTTTGCTTGCCCTTGCTATGGTCCTCTCCCTCGCCGCCTGCGGCAGCAAGGACAACTCCAACGCGAACAACGATTCCCAGGGCAATGGCGACACCCCCACCGCCGCAACCTATAAGATCAAGCTCGGCACCACCGGCAACGAAGAGCACCAGTCTACCATCGCCGCAAACTTCTTCAAGGAGAAGGTCGAGGAGCTGACCAACGGCGCTGTGACCGTGGAGATCTATCCCAACTCTCAGCTTGGCAGCGAGCGTGAGATGGCCGAAGGCGTCAAGCTCGGTACGCTGGAGATGACCATTGTTACAACGGACGGCACCCTGCCCGCATGGGTTCCCGAAACGCAGGTTCTCTCCATCCCCTATCTGCTGACCTCCAAGGAAGTCGCTTATGACGTTTTGGATAACACTCTCCAGCCCTACTTCGCCCCGCTGTTTGAGGCGCAGGGCTTCAAGCACCTCGCTTTCTGCGAGCTCGGCTTCCGTCACTTCACCACCAATAAAAGAGAGATCACCTGCGCGGCCGATATGAAGGGTCAGAGCATCCGCGTCCAGGAGGCCCCCATTTGGTTTGCACTGACTGATTCCCTCGGTGCTACAGCTACCCCCGTTGCATTCAACGAGCTTTATACCGCGCTTTCTCAGGGCATGGTCGACGGTCAGGAGAACCCCATCGCATCCATCGCCAGCTCCAAGTTCTATGAGGTCCAGAAGTATATGTGTCTCGACGGCCACACCTATGGCGCCGAGAGCATCCTGATCAACCTCGATTATTACAATAACCTCCCTGCCGAGATTCAGACCGCCATTGATGAGGCCGCCGCTTACGCCGGCGAGCAGCAGCGCGCCGCCGTCTCTGCCAATGAGGCCGCTCAGCTCCAGCAGATCAAGGATGCCGGGGTCATCGTCTGTGAGGATCCCGATATCACCTCCTTCCAGGAAGCCACCGCTGAGCTCTATCTGCGTCCCGAGGTTCAGGCCATTGTCTCCCCCGAACTGACTGAGATGGTCCGTTCCGCCGCTGAGGCTGCCGCCAAGTAAGTACCGCTTATTTTCAGGATGGGGGATTACTTTCCCCCATCCTGAAAAAGACTTATGCAGATTCAGGAAAGGAAACTGAATGAAAACAATTGATAAATACCTCACCATGCTCGTGCGCGGCGTGATCGGCGTGGCATTGATCGTGCTGTTTGTCGTCGCGTTCAGCGTGATCATCGGGCGCATTTTCTTTGACGCTTCGATGGGCTGGTCGCAGGATGTGATCCGCCTGTGCTTTACCTATATCATTTATCTGGGCGCCGCATACTGCGTACGCGAAAAAGGGCACCTGAATGTTGACTTTGTTCTGGGCATGATGAAGCCGCAGGTGCGCAAGGCGGTTGAATTTGCGATCAACATCGTGCTCCTTGCGTTCTTTGCGTTTATCGTTTATTACGGCTTCCAGTTTGCCGCGACCGGCGCTTCCCAGAAGTCCCCCTATCTGATGCTTCCCATGACCTATTATTACTATGGTGTTCCTATCTCCGGTATCCTGATGTTTTACTATATGCTTGAGCAGCTCATCGATGAAGCCAAAGAGCTCTTCGGCAAGAAGGGAGACAACAAATGACCATTATTCTCTGCCTGTTTATTGCCTTCTTTGTCGGCGTTCCGATCTGCTTTGCTCTGGGCATTGTCTCCATCGGCAGCCTCATCGCCAGCGGTATGCCGCTGATCGTTACGGTCCAGCGTATGTTTACCGGCGGCGACAGCATCGCACTCATTGCTATTCCCCTCTTTATGCTCTCCGGTGAGTTGATGTTCCGCGGCGGTATGTCCAAGCGTCTGGTTGATTTTGCGGACACCCTGCTTGGCCATTTCCCGAGCGGCCTCGCGATGGTCAGTATCCTCGCGTGTATGTTCTTCGCGGCGATCACGGGTTCGGCGATCGCAGCCACCGCGGCCATCGGCGGCATCATGATCCCGCTGATGAAGGAGCGCGGCTATGAATACACCTTCTCCGCGCCGCTGCTTGCCTGCGGCGGCTCAATCGGCCCGATCATCCCGCCGTCGATCCCCCTGCTGGTCTACGGCGTTCTGGCGAGCGTCAGCGTTGCCGACCTGTACGTCGGCGGCGTTATTCCCGGCATCCTGATGGGCATCGGCCTGATGATCTACAGCTACTTTGTCGGCAAGAAGCGCGGCTACATGGGCCGTGAGACCCGCGCGAGCTTCCGTGAGGTGGTCAAGTCCGCGGTCAACGCGCTGCTGGCGCTGTTCATGCCGGTCATCATTCTCGGCGGTATTATGAGCGGCAAGTTCAGCCCCACCGAGGCGGCGGCTGTGGCTACGGCGTATGCGCTGGTCATCGGCCTGTTCGTCTACCACGAGCTGGACCTCAAGGGCATCTGGGAAGCCTTTGTCAACGCTGCCAAGAGCACCGGTCAGATCCTGATCATCGTTGCGCTCGCGTCGCTCTTCTCCTGGGTCATCACCGTCGCTCAGATCCCGCAGACCGTCAGCGCCATGCTCCAGGATAATATCCACAGCAAGGTCGCCATGCTGATGGTCATCAATATTATTCTGCTCATTGCAGGTACCTTTATTGATACCACCAGTGCAATCGTTATCTTTGCGCCGCTGTTTATCCCTATCTGCAAGGCGATGAATGTGGATCTTGTTCACTTCGGCATGATTATGACGGTCAATCTGACCATTGGTATGTGTACGCCTCCTCTGGGCGTCTGCCTGTTCGTGTCCAGCTCGATCGCCAAGATCTCGCTCAAGGATCAGATGCGGGATCTACTGCCCATGCTGGCAGTGCTGATCGGCGTTCTGCTGCTGGTCACCTATATTCCTGGGCTAACGCTCTGGCTTCCGAGTCTCTTTAAATAAGTAGGTTTTCCAGACTATCTTCTTTTCAAATAGAACGCTCCGGACTGTTTTTACAGCAATCCGGAGCGTTCTATTTTGTGGCTCATATGCGGCGCGAGTATTTCAGCATAGAGCAGTTCAATGATGACCTATGGATGGCGCTCATCGACACACAACGCTGTCTATTTTACGACAACGAAGCTCGGCGTCTACATTGACAACGATAACGATATGCTTCGCTACTTCGATGCGTTTGCGCTGATGCTGAGAAATTAGCGAAGTCCCAGCAAACTATCATATCGAAAAGATCAGAGTACCTCCGCTGAGTGATATGCTGGCAGAAGTGCTTCGCTTTTTTCATGCCGCACAGCCCTCGTTGATCTCCCAACTGCTTGATGATTTTTCTTGCTAAACCTTAAAAACTTATTGAAAATAGCAGTTATTTCGGTTATACTAACAACTGTGAGGGAGGCGATACGATGATCAACAGGCCGGATTATATTGAGGCACTTGAGCCTTTTATCGACAAGCCGCTTGTCAAGATACTGGCAGGCGTCCGACGCTGCGGGAAGTCCACCATTTTTGAGATGCTGAAAGAAGATTTCCTGCGCCGCGGTGTCTCTATGGATCATATTATTTGCAAACGATACACGGAGATGGATATTCCAGAGAATATTACGGCCAAGCAGATGTACGACGAGTTGACCGCAGCTATGTTAGGCAAAGGACATTGCTATCTTTTGCTCGATGAAATTCAGGAAATCGACGGCTGGGAAAAAGCGGTCAACAGCCTGCTGGAGAGTACAGATGCCGACATCTATGTGACCGGCTCCAATTCCAAGCTGATGTCCGGCGAAATCTCGACCTATCTGACCGGCCGCTATGTTTCCATCCCCGTCTATACGCTGTCGTTCAAAGAGTACCTTGCATTTAAGCAGGATAGTCCGTTATCCCGTAGAGAGCTGCTGGAAGATTATATCCGCTTCGGCGGCTTCCCTATCGTGGCGCTTAGTGAGTACGACGAGCAAAGCGCCTATCAGATCGTCAACGGCATCTATCACACCGTGGTTTCCCGCGATATTGTGAAGCGCCACCGTATCAATAAGCAGGACCTGTTTGACCGTGTGGTGAAGTATATCATCGAGAATATGGGCAAGACCTTCTCGGCAAACTCGATCTCCACATTCTTAAAGAGCGAGCACCGCAAGGTTTCGGTGGAGAGCATCTATAACTACCTGCGCTGGCTGGAGCAGGCGTTTATTATCTACCCCTGCGAGCGCTATGACCTGCAAGGCAAGAGCATCCTGAAAACCCAGGAGAAATACTATCTCTCCGATGTATCGCTCAAGTATGCTTTGCTGGGCTATAACCGCAAAATGCTGGACGGTGCAATGGAGAACATCGTGTTTCTTGAACTAAAGCGCCGCGGTTACGATGTTTTCATCGGCAAGAACGATACAAAGGAAATCGACTTTGTGGCCACACGCCGCGACGAACGTATCTATGTGCAGGTCTGTGTCCGGATTCCGGAGACTTCTGACCGCGAGGTCGGAAACCTGATGGAGATCCGCGACCATTACCCCAAATATGTCGTTACGCTCAATGAAATGGATACCGGTATCGAAAACGGCATCAAAATCGTTCATCTTGCAGACTTTTTGCTTGCGGAAGCATGGTGAATACGGATCGCAGAATCATGCGCTGCACATCCTTGCGGCTTTGACCGTGAGGATGTGCAGCATTTTTCTTGCATGTGGGACCGGATAGTCGGAAACGTTCCGAAAAGCGGTTTCTTAAGGATGTTAAAATGATATGGAAGGAAAAGGAAATTTCAATATTAGGAAGTGTACTTCATGGAAGCGCACTTCGGCACTGAGTAAGATTTCCGTAGAATTCCTCAAAGAAACGGAGATCTTATCATATGGGATATTACAAGCGGCTGATCCGGAATTTCTTTTCCCGGTCAGCCCGTGACCTGCGGCGCAAGCTTCGGCTTTCACAGGAAGAAATGGCAGAACGCCTTCACATCACGAGCCGTGCATATAGCGACTTGGAGCGAGGGAAATACTGCCTGTCTGCGACAAGCCTGGTTTTTCTTCTGCTGCTTTTGGACGAACTGAACGACCAAGCGGTGAGAGATACGCTTTGTGCGCTTCGGCGCGAGCTCTGTGAGAATGAAGAAGATGGCCTGATGGAGGCAGAAGAAGCGCCGCCTGCCGCACTGTGTACGTAAATACTATTCGATTCAAAAATTAGGATAGGAAGATATGTATGAAGCATTGTCATGACATTCTGTTGGCGGATGCCAACGAAGCTTTTTGCGGTCTCTTGCAGGAATCCATCGCGCTGCGCGAAAACTATCGGGTCGTGCGGACAAAAAAGGGATGGGATATTCTGCGCTCTGTTCGAGAAAGACAGCCGGCGCTTTTGATCATGGATCCGGATCTTCCGGATGTGAATGGTGCAGAGGTCATGCGTGAGCTGGGCCGTCAGAAGCTTGCTCTGCGCACGATCATCATTTCGGCAAGAGTGTCAAACCGCCTGCGCGAAGAGTTTTTTGCATTGGGCGCGGTATGCTATCTGCCAAAGCCGTTCAGTCATAAATTTTTATTACGCAGAATGGATCACATTTTGGGGAGATCGTAATCTCTGAATTCAATTTATTTTTTTTGCAGACAGGCCATTCGCTTTTTATAGAGCAACGCCTCGGATCGAGGCGGCGTTTAGCAGACCTTCTGCAGGAGGAGATCTCTCCCGGGCAAGCAAAACAGCGAGGCATTGCCTCGCTGTTTTGCTATATTCACACAGATATTCATCCGAGCTTGATCGGCGAAGATATGTATTATTATGGAACGCGTATCCCGATCCTCTATTTTCATCTTGGATCCGAGTCTCAACACCCTCTCCACAGCAATCAGTATTTGCCAAAAGAAGCCTGTATCGAAACAGGGATCCTTAAACCGGTAAAGGATACTTTGTTGGCGAGCGTTCGCCGTCCGCCGGTGATGCCGTAGACACCGGAGCAGGCAATGGCTACCTTCATTCGCCATACTTTAAAAAAGGCGAGCAGGCCAACCGGAATGATATGCTTTGTCCTCAAGAGACATTCTTTCTTTTGGTTTATCTTTTTTCCGTGGAAATTAAGCACACTGCCGCAATTATCATTATGATTCCCATGAGCGCCGGCAGGCTCAGCCCTTCACGAAACAGCAGACAACCGATCAGCAGCGCAACGCCCGGCTCGCTGGAGGTCAGCATAGATGCCCGTCCCGCGGAAACGCTCTTGAGCCCCTCAATAAACAAGCTGCATGGGATTACCGTGCATGTTACGCTCATTGCAGCAAGAATGAGCGGATAACGAGCCGATGTGAAAAACATTTCCGGCATTCCGCCTTGCAGAGCAAGCGGTGTCAGTACGACACCGCTTGCCAGCGTAGACCACGCTGTTACAGCCATCGAGCCATACTGCCGCTCAACGGCAAATTTACCAAAGATCGCCTGCGTAGCATAGAAGAAGCCTCCAAGGAGACCGAATAAAATGCCGGGGAGAGGAATGCTGCCAGAACTGTTACTCAGACCGGAGACCAGGAAAACCCCTCCAATGCTTAAGCATAGTGCCGCAAAGCAGCGCTGGCTGATCCGCTCACCGAATAATACGCGTGAGAGCAGCAAAGAAAAAATGGGGGCGGTGTAGATCAAAATTGCCGATACCGCAACACCTGCTATTGACATTGACTCCCAGTAACAGACGGAAAAAGCCGTCATCGCAACAACACCATTTCCGACAAAAACCCACCAGTCTCTCAAGCGAATACGCAGCTGCGCTCTATCTGACAATGCTGCCAGAGCAAAGAGTAAAAACGCGGAGATCAGGCTGCGCAGCCAGAGAATTTGGATACGGCTTATGCCGCTTTTTGCCAGCAGCGTGAGGAAGATGCTGACGCTTCCCCACATTGCCGACGCGGCAATGATCTGAATGACTCCCTTTTTCATAGCCAGCAATCCCTATTCTTACGCTTGTTTATAACACATTTGTTTGTCGCAGCAGCTCCCTTGCCTGCTGCAGCATTTCGATTTCCTCCATGGCGCGCTCCTTTTGACTGAATACCTCAGCCTGCCTGAAGTGCTCCAGTGCCAACTTTCGGTTCCCCTGCAAGGCGTAGATCATGGAAAGGCCGCTTTCTGCCACCGAGCGCAGCCAATAGGTCTCAAAGCGCTCATATAATTCGATGCTTTGCAGGAAGTACTTCTCAGCCCTGTCATAGTCCTTCTTGAGGAAGAGAATATAGCCGCAATCCGCATAAAAAACATCAAGGCTCTTTTGGACTTCCTTTTCCGTACAAATGCTGATCGCGCGATGAATGTACTCGAGCGCCTCATCATATTTTTCCTGCATGCGGCTATTGATCGCCAGATAGTCATAGGCTGCGGCAAGGTTGAAAAAATTTGTACCTAAAAACTTCGGCTGCTCAAAAATCTCGACGGATTGCTTCAGATATCGTTCCGCGTCCTCGTATTTCTCCCGCATGAACATTAAGTAGCCCTGTAAACGCAGAATGATTCCGTGCTCTCTTTCATAGCCTTGAAATTCCTTGATGCGATAGGCGAGTCCAATGTACTTCTCCATCAGCGAGAAATTTTCTGCGCGAACCGTATAACACAAAACCTCAACATAGCCCTTCATCAGGATATCGTCGCGGCCGAGCTTTTTAGCCAGCTCTATCATACGATAGATCAAGACAACGCCTTTTTCGCGCTCTCCGTTGCGGATCCTTGCACGCCCCTCCAAAAAATCAAGCTTAATGCGCATCTCATAAAACAGGTCGGGAGGGATGCGATCCTCCGCCTCAATGAGATACTCGTTGTACTTCTGAATCGCCTGATAGATCTCCTTTCTGCTCATGGAAATATCCTCTCCATGCAGCAATCCTTCATCCGCGATCGTTGGAAAGAATTCGTCATAATAATCCAGCACATATTCCAGATGCTTTATGCTGTAATATATCTTTTTCTGAAGGTGGAAGGTCTGACTGTAGTGGTCTTTCACCTGCGTGAGATAATACAGATCCTGCGAATTCTCATTAAGCTTTTTTTCAAAATATTCTGCCGACAGGCGGTGGAGAGCTTGCGCCTTGAACTCCGGCATTTTGCTCTGCATCTGCTTTCGAAGCAGGCCAAAGCGCAGATGCAGCAGCAAGTGCTGCCCCTCCTTCTTTTCACAGACCCAGCCACGCTGAAATAAACCGCTCATACTGCGGATCACGCTGGTCGTGGTTTCCTGTGATATCGCAGCCACATCTTCGACCTCAGCCCTGCCAAGCACCGCCAACAGCTCAACGAGCTGATGCTCCTCCGGACTCAAGCTGGAAATCAGCTGATTCAGAATCCGCATCCCCTTTTGAGAGAGGACTTCCGGATCATCACAGCCCATTTCCAGGTTGTGGATATACTCACGAAGAAGGAGAAGGTTTCCTCCCGCAAAGTTGACTCCTTTGCGGATCACCTCGTCTTTCCGATGGTGAGAGGTGATTTTATCATAAAGATATTTTTCGCCCTCCTCGCTGCTGAGCAGCGGGAAGTCGATCCGGCGTGTTGCGGGGAGCGAGCATAGACGCTCCACCATGGACGGCTGCGTCTCAAAGCTCGGGCAGTACTCGCCGATGATCCATACCGCCTCCGGCGCTTTGCCAAAAAAGCATGAAGCGAGGATATCCGCACTTGCCTTGTCGAGCGCTTCAATGTTTCGCAATACGGCGACGCAGCGCTTTCCGCTCCGTCTCATCTGCTCAAGCAGCCGTTCCAACACTTTTATATAGTGCAGAGCTATGGCATTCTGGCCGATTGGCTTGATTTCCTCTTCGCCGTTGATCTTTTGCAGCTTTTCGCTCAGACGCTCTGCGCCATAGTACATCAAGCCTCTGTCGGAAAATTGAAAGTCAAGCTCGATAAGATCTCTGATTTTGCGGGATTCGAGAAATTGCTCTATCGTTTCACTTTTCCCCATGCCGATGCTTCCCGTCAGAATGCAGTGATGACAGTTTGCTCCCTGCAAAAACTCCTGATACTCATGGTCGAGGCTTCCGACGGCGCCCGGATGATAGATTTTCGTTCCCCGTGTAGAGAGCATCGCCTGTGTTGCTTTTTTCAGATTTCCAATATCTTCATAGAGCTTTCTGGTTTCCGCCTCAGGGGCGACCCCAAGCTCCTCCTCTATGCGGTGCTCCAGCTCACGGTAGAAGGCTGAGGCGGCGTTCCATTCTTCTCTGGCGATGTAACCGCGTATCAACGCGCGTCCGGCCTCTTCGTTGTAGGGATCTATGGCAAGAATATGCTGCGCACAATCCTCGATCTGCTGTGTTGCATGCTTTGAAATGCTGCGGCGCAAAGCGTTGATGAATTTTCGGATTGCCAGCTTTTCATAAGCGCTGCGGATACCGCTGACCCAAGCATCAAACTCGGGGCAGCTGCGGATATAAAAGTGGTCTAAAAAAATATAGCTTTTGAGGGAGAGCATCTGTACGTCATTATCCTCCATGATAAAGACGTCGATGTCTTTTTGCACGATAGCCTTCGGGGACACTCTGACAACAGAGTGTCCCTTCGTTTCAAGCACATTGGCGCCTATCGCAGCTTTAAGCATATAGAGGCTGTTGCGCAGGTTTCGCCGTGCGCTTTCCTCTGCGTAATCGCACCAAAGAAACTCAGCCAGCTCATCCCGCGTAGCGCTGCCATTATAGAGCACATACAACAAAAGCGCCCAGAATTTCTTCTGCTCCAGATTCACCGATACTCCATCGATACGCACCTCTGGCCTTCCGAGAAAGCAAACATCAATCTTCATAAAAGCAGCCTCCATTGTTTGAAATTCCCATTTTTTGAGCTTCACATACCCCGCCTGTGAAAACGCATGGCCTTGGTGCTGCGGAGAGCAAAAATCGAAACAGGGACTTATTTTACTGCATGTTCAGGTTGTTCCTTTGAATTTATGTTACCAGAGATGCCGGCCCTTTGCAATTAGTGAGACTGCCAAATCGTGCCACGCTCAAAATACGTCTTCGGACTGCCAGCGGCGAATGGCTTCTTCCGAAAAGCCAAACGTTTTACGCAGAACCTCCTGTGTGTTTTCGCCGAGCCCAGGCGCCGGATGAGCTGGGTTTGGCGGTGTGGCAGACATTTTGATGGGATTCCCCGTGATTTTGACTCGCCCCATTCCGGGTTGATCAATTTCTACAAGCATATCTCGCAGCAGCAGGCTTTGATTTTCACATGCCTCCTCAACCGAGTTCAGCGGCCCGCAGGGGATTCCTTCCGCACGCAGCAGCCTCAGACACTCCTCCGATGTACAGTCCATCAAGGCCCGCTCAATGATCTGCTTGAGCTCAGCATCGTTGGCGGAGCGATGGCAGTCCTCGTCAAATTTCGGGTCTTGTATCAGCGCCGGCTGCCCGATCAGACGGCACAGCGCCGCAAAGTGGTTGTTGCTTGCGATGGCAATGACGACCGCTCCGCCCTTACACCGATATACATCGAATGGCGCGCTCAGCGGATGCCTTGCGCCAACCCTCTTGGGGCATTCGCCGCCGATGGTATAGCGAACAACGTTTGTCTCCAAAAACGCGAACGTACTATCGAGCATCGAAATGTCGATCAGCTGGCCTTCCCCTGTTTTTTCACGCTGATAGAGTGCCATCAGAATTCCGGAAAGTGCATACATACTGGCGCTCAGATCGCCGACGGAGCAGCCTGCCCGCGCAGGCTGTCCGTCGGGATAGCCGGTAATGCTCATCAAGCCGGACATCCCCTGTGCCACCACATCATAGGAGCGCAATGTACGCAATGGTCCGGTCTGGCCAAAGCCGGAAATTGCACAGTAGATCAGGCGCGGATTGATCGCATGCAGACATTCATAAGAGTAACCGAGCGATTCCATTACGCCGGGCTTGAAGTTCTCCACCAGCACATCACAGTCCATGACCATTTTGTAGAGGATTTCCTGCCCCTTTTTCAGGTCCAGTGTTACACTTTTCTTTCCTCGGTTGACAAGCGTATAATAGCCGCTCTGCCCATTTTTGAATGGGCCAAACGCACGGCTTCCCTCCCCTGCCCCGGGGCGTTCGATTTTAATGACTTCTGCGCCAAAATCCGCCAGATTCATCGTGCAGAATGGTCCGGAAAGAAATTGCGACAAATCGAGAACGCGAATGCCCTCCAGCGCTTTCTCCATGTCCCATCTCCTCTCGCCGAAATATCTCTATGATATGCTCAGGCTTTCTCTCCCAGCTTTTCCAGCAAGGAGCCGATCACTTCTCTGTAATCGCCGACCAGCCCATAATCCGCTACTTCGAAAATAGGCGCATCCGGATTGGTGTTGATCGCTACAATGATTTTGCTTTCCTTCATTCCCGCAAGATGCTGGATCGCACCGGAGATACCGCAGGCAATGTAAACATCGGGCTTAACGGTTGTTCCGGTCTGGCCTACCTGACGGGTCGGATCCATCCAACCGGCATCTACCGCCGCACGTGAGGAACCAACCGTCCCCCCAAGCCGATCTGCCAGCCTGCGCAGGAGATCAAACCCATCCGGCCCACCGAGACCCAGACCGCCGGATACGATCACGCGAGCCTCGGTCAGCGGGATCTCCGTCAGTTTCTTAGCGACTGTCTCAAGAACTTCCGTGCGGATATCCTCCGCTTTCAGCAAAGGAACGACCTTGATGATCTCCGCGCCGTGCATCTGATCGCATACTGCCTTGTCCATCACGCCGGGGCGCACGGTTGCCATCTGCGGGCGGCGCTCCGGACAGCGGATCGTTGCCATCAGATTCCCGCCGAAGGCGGGACGTGTCTGCATCAGGTCTTTCGTTTCTTCATCTAATGAAAGGCTTGTGCAATCTGCGGTAAGACCGGTGTTGAGACGTGCGGCAAGGCGAGGCGCAAGATCTCGTCCGATATGTGTTGCACCAAAGAGAAGGATCGCCGGAGTCTCCTTTCTGACCAGCTCCGCCATTGCGGCAGTATAGCCGTCTGTCGTATAGTGTTCCAGCAGCGGACTTTCTACCGAGTAAACAACGTCTGCGCCATATTGGCTGAGCTGCTCGGGGATCGACTCATCTGTACCGCTGCTTAGAACAACCGCGCATAGCCTTTCTTCAAGTCCTTGCGCGAGCTTTTTTCCTTCACCAAGCAGTTCAAGCACAACCGGTGCGATTTTGCCTTCTCTGAGCTCTACGAAAACCCATACATTTTTGCTGTTTTGCCTTGTCATTGCTCTTCTCCCCCTTAAATCGCGTGTTTTTCACGCAGCGCGTTGATCAGCTTGCCGGTCATATCGTTGATGTCGCCTTGCCAGATCAGACCTGCACGGGAGCTGACTGGGGAGAACGAACGCACAACCTTCGTTGGGGATGCCTTCAAGCCGGTATCTGCCGGAGTGATGTCAAGATCCGCAATGGAGAGGACCTTTATTTCCTTTTCATAGGCCTCGCAAATACCAAGAATCGAAAGGTATCGCGGCGTATTCAGCTCCTTGACTGCTGAGAGCAAAACGGGGGTCGTGACCCTGATCACCTCATAGCCGGTCTCCAGCTGCCGCTCCGCTGTCAGAGTTTCGCCCGACAGCGTCAGCCCGCGGACATAGGTGACCTGTGGAATATCCAGCCGCTCTGCAAGCTCGGGGCCGACCTGCGCGGTGTCTCCGTCAATAGCCTGACGGCCGACAAACACAATATCCGCGCAGCCCAGCGAACGGATCGCCGATGCCAGCGCATTGGAGGTGGCCCATGTATCAGCTCCGGCAAACGCGCGGTCAGAGAGAAGCACGGCTTCATCTGCGCCCATTGCCAAGCACTCGCGCAGCATGGCGCTGGCCTGCGGCGGTCCCATTGTCAGGGCAATGACCTGCGTAGAGGGAGCGGCATCCTTGATGCGCAGTGCCTCCTCCAGCGCATTGGCGTCCTCAGGGTTGAGAATACTTGGTACGCCGGCACGGATCATGGTGTGTGTCACCGGATCAATGCGGACTTCTGTTGTATCGGGAACCTGCTTGACACAAACAATAATTCTCATACTTCTTCCCTTCCTTACTTTAAGAGCTGTTTGGCAATGACGATCTGTTGAATTTGAGAGGTACCCTCATAGATCGTCGTGACACGGGCATTCCTGAAAATTCTCTCAATGGGATAGTCCTTCATGTAGCCATAGCCGCCGTGCAGCTGCAGAGCCTTGGCCGCAACCTCATTGCACATCTCCGAGGCAAAATACTTTGCCATGGCTGCCTCCTTGGTAATGTCCATGCCAAGATCCTTCTTCTGCGCGGTGTCGTAAATCAGCGCGCGTGCGCAGTTGATCTTGGTTTCCATATCCGCCAGCATGAACTGGATCCCCTGAAATTTTCCAATTGCGCGTCCGAATTGCTGCCGTTCCTTGACATACTTGACGGCCTCGTCCATCGCGCCTTGCGCAATACCGAGACACTGCGCCGCAACCACAAGACGACCGGAATCGAGCGTCTTCATGGCCATGATAAAGCCTTCGCCCTCTTTGCCTAAGATCTGGTCCTTGTGTACGCGGCAGTTATTGAGAATTACATCACTTGTAGGTGAGCCGCACACGCCCATCTTTCTTTCCTTTTTGCCCGTTGAGAAGCCCGGCGTATCCCTCTCAACGATAAATGCTGTAATGCCATGACTTCCCTTGCTCTTATCCGTCACGGCAAAAACGACAACGAAATCGGCAACCGGAGCCGCCGTGATAAAGGTCTTTCTGCCGTTGATGATATAATAGTCACCATCCTTGACCGCTGTTGTCTTCATTGCGCCAGCATCCGAACCGGCCCCCGGCTCGGTGAGGGCAAAGGTGCCCTCCTTCTCCCCCCGCATCTCGGGGAGAAGGTATTTTTTCTTCTGCTCCTCCGTGCCGTAACGCGCCAACGGAATGCCGAGGAGCGTATTCGGAGTTGTAACATGCAGCGTGGTGGACACACACACGCGCGCCAGCTCCTCCATTACGATCGCCATCACAACATAACCGGCGTCAACGCCGCCATATTCGCGCGGGATCGTAATGCCGAAATAGTTATTCCTTGCCAGCTTTTGATACAACTCCTGAGGGAACTCTCCCGTCTCGTCGATTTGCGCCGCAAGCGGCGCAACCTCTTTGAGGGCAAAATCCCGAACGGATCTACGCACGAGCTCTTGCATTTCTGTATGGATCATGATCAATACCTCTCTAAATATTTTTGCACAATAGCAGCGAAACAAGCCTGAGACGAGCCTTTGCGGCAGCCGCTCGATCCGGTATCACAATATTATCCGGAGATAGTGGACATCAGAGCTGTTCAACGAAACATCTCTGCGAACGCCTGAATGCGCGAGCATGCCTGCTCACAGCCGCTTGGGCCACTCAACTCCAGTCCGATCTGTGCAACGCCTTTTTGCTGAAGGACCTCACACAGGATGGGGTAATCATATTCCTCCGGATCGCAGAACGCCGGCATCGCAACAATTATCCCGTCGGCCAGCCCAGAGCTTACGAGCTCCACCAGTTTGTCCGCCCGCAGCTTCTTCTCATCCAGTGTGAGGGAGGAGCAGCGGACGTTGCTCCACCATGCGGCAATGCGCTCAAGAGCGCTTCCGTTCTCTGGTACAAGCGTCTCTACCTGCAGCGATTCCTGCGCGAGCATATCTGCTGTCACAGCGAAGCCGTTTTCCTCCATGCACCTTAGGACCCTCTCTGTGTCGAGCGCAATGCCTGTTAGGGCTACCGCCCTGCGCGGCTTGACTTCAGGCAGTTTTTTCAATTCACTGGTCAGCTCGCGCACAAGCATCGTATAGTCTGCTTTATCACGGAGGAAGCCGTTCATAAACACATTGTGACGGGCGGATGCGGTAATCACGTCCGTGTGTCTGGATGCGACAGAGGAGAACTCCTGCATGGAGAGGCGATACTCGTTATATACATTGATCGATTGATTCAAGGCATCCTCGCTGATCGGCCGTCCGCAAATCTGCTCTAAACGCGCCTTGACCTCTCGTAGCTCACTTTCCATAAACCTTTGCCCTGCTTTGATTTGGCGGTTTTGCGGATAGACAACAGGGATCATCGGGATCTCCGGCACCGCGATGCGCCAGTTTTGCCCTGCTGATTTCAGCGCATCGCAGAGAATTGGCACAATTACAGCAGATAATACGCCATCAAAAGCGCCTTGCAGCGCAAGCTCCATACTCTGCTGGATCGGGGCGCAGAAAAAAGCGGGAAAATACCGCTTGACCTCGCGCAGCTCTATGTCCGCGCCCCAAAGTCCGACCGGCAGCATATTGGCTGCATAAACAATTTCCTCCGGACAGAACTCAAGCATACAGCCGACGGCTCTTTTACCGGTTCTCTCCATTTCTGCCGCAGCAGTCTGCACAGGAGACCTTACACCGTCCGCGCAAAGCGCTAAGATTTTATCCACTCGCGTCATGTCTGCGCCTCCTTCTTTTTGTTCTCCATTACCTCGCACAAGCCCTGAACGCGGGATTCGTATTGTGCCTGTGCATAGCAGCGCGGGTCGGACTGATCTCCGTCATACATTGCTGTCGGAATATTTAGCGTACTGCGCAGCCGCCGCTCCATTTCATACAAAATACCGTCCCATGCCTTACAGCTCCGATTCATATGAATCAACGCTCCGTCTACCTGCGCCCGTCGCGCAAGATTCACGCGGCGATCGCAGGAGCGGTCGACATTTGTGTTGTCCAGTACGACGCTGTAGGAGCGCAGCATCTCGTCCAAGTCCTTATAGGTTCGCCCCCACGTTTCGGTATAGACTGTGCCGCAGAGATTACATCCGCTGTTTTTCAGCGTCTTGTAGTTGTGCGATAGATGAGGCCAACAGGCGATTCCTTCCATCATGATGCGATATTTCGGCTCACCCTTGAAGGTCGTCTCGCCCGCCTGATAGCGCTCCTCCAGCTCGTCGGCCAGAAGACGAATTGCCTCCACCGTCTCCCTGCGGCCTCTTGCACAGACCATAAGGGCCATGTAATTGAACATTTCAAAGCCGTTCATCGGACTCGGATTCGCTTCAAAGTATTTTGAGGCCCGCTGCCACTGCTTTCCGCACTCGTTAGAGATCGCCATGACCTCTTTAAAGCGATTCTCGTCCCAGTTAGCGCCCGTCACATCCTCCAGCCGGCTGATCAGATACGGAATTTGCTCATGCATATACTCCATGCGCGAGGGTGTGACCTCATACACATTGTTAAAAGGGATATCATACACGATCAAGGGAACGTCACACACCCTTGCGACATTCTCAAACCACTTCACAAGCTGATTGCAAATATTATTGCTGCAAACCACATAGTCCGGCAAAGGCATTTTTTGACTTTCGCAGTCACCCTTGCTTATAAAGCCGAGATTTACCCGCGCATAGCCGCACAGATCGTTGCTATAGCCGAGCTTCTCCGCTATGGCGATCATATCCATAGACTCGTGCTTAGCCGACAGCGAGGTAGAATGGTTTTCCGGATAGCAGACCGTCAGACCCATCGCCTCCAGAAACTCCTGTGGGAAATTCGATGATACCCAGCCGACCTTTTTTCCTGCCTGCTTCGCTTCCCATGCTTCTTCATAGTGCTTGTCCAGCAGCCGATTGAGCATATCCTTCGCCTTAATCTTCTCTTCTGACATACCTCAGCACTTCCTTTCGAATTTCCCCTACCGGATTACGCCCTTTTCCTTCAATGCCTTGATCGCCTCGGGCTGATATCCCGCCGCTTCCATAATTTCGTCGGTGTGCTCACCGATACGCGGCCCCTTTTCATACGGCGGAACGCCCATCGCCTTAAAGTTTACCGGAGACCGCACCAGAATGCGGCTTGTCCCGAGCTTTTCGTCCTCTGGGTAGTCCTCCACACGAGCCAAATCGTGATCACCCCATGCCTGTGGATCCTCCAGAATCTCCTCCCAAAGCATTTCCTTTTCAAAGGGTAGATCTGCATCTTCGAAAATCTTTACCCACTCATCAGCTGTTTTCTGGCGGAACGCCTTATCCAACTCCATCATAAAGGGCCTTGCGTTGTCCTTGACCTTTGCAAAAGTGTTAAAGCGTTCGTCCTCCGCCAGATCCTCCCGGCCGACAAGCCGGCAGATGTGTTGGTACTCCTTGTCGTATGCGTTCACGCCGCCCTGAATCCACCGGCCGTCCTTCGTGGGGTAGGCTGCCTGAAACGGATTGGAGGTATCCAGACGGGAACGAGGATACGGATTCCCGTACTGGCTGGAAGCGATCAGATGCTCCATACAGTAAAGCGCCGTTTGATATAGGTTTACACTGACCTTATCACCCTTTCCGGTTCTTTGGACCTTGAGCAGTGCGGCGCAAACACCGGCTGTTAGCGCAAGGCCGACCTGCTGATCGCCAAAGCCGGCAACCGTCATAACCGGTGATGTTCCTTTTTCATACAGAGTTCCGCTGATACCGCCGCGGGCGTAATAGGCCGTAAAATCATAACCGGGGCGATCCTTGTGAGGCCCTTCTTCCCCGTAACCGGAAACCTGCCCGTATACCAGCCTTGGGTATCGGTCTGCAAGCTGGGCATAGGAGAGCCCCATGCGTACCAGTGCATCCTCACGGTTATTGGTTACAAAAACATCCGCGCCCTCCAGCAGGCGGTGCATGACCGCCATGCCATCAGGGTCCTTCAGGTTGATCACAATACTATGCTTATTGGAGTTCTGCTGATCAAAGGCGACATTTTCATCAGGCTGCGTCGGCATGTTTACCAACGCGCCCATATTGCGCATCGGATCACCCTTGGGGGATTCTACCTTGATCACATTTGCGCCCCAATCCGCCATAACGCGGGCTGAGGAGGGAGCGGCAACAAAAGTCGCCAGCTCAACAACAGTAATGCCTTCCAGCGGTCTGACACTCAATTCCATTTGATAAACCCCCGTTTTCTCGCATTTTGCTGCCTGTCTTATTTCACAATCCGGTCAATGATCCCGTCATCGCAGAGGTAGGGCAAAGTAATGCTGTCGCGCGGATCATCGTGGAGCAATACGGTCTTGATCGAGTTCTCGTTTCTTGCCCACGCACGGCGTGCGACCCCGCACATGACGTCAAAGTTGATTGCACGCTTTATGATACGATCCGTTTTCTCGCTGCCATCCAGCAGCAAGCCATAGCCGCAGCTTTGGGAGTTTCCGATGCCGACTCCGCCGCCGTTGTGCATCGCCATCATCGTCATGCCCATGCCGGCATCACCGCCAAAAACCAGAGCAGACATATCTGCGGTGATGTTGCTGCCGTCCTTGACATTCGAGGTTTCACGGGACGGCGCGTCTGCTCCTCCGGTATCCATGTGATCACGGCCCATCATGATCGGGCCGATCTCGCCATTTCGGACCATTTCGTTGAATTTCAGAGCGATGCGCCCGCGCGTGTCAGCGTCCTGATAGAGAATGCGCGCCTGCGTGCCAATGACAAGCTTGTTTTTCTCGGCATCACGGATCCAAACATAGTTGTCATAATCCTGATAGCGGCGATCCTTATCGATACATCCCATTGCGGCAATATCCGTCTTATGCAGATCCTCCGGCTTGCCGGACAGGCACACCCAACGGAACGGGCCGTAACCATAGTCGAACAGATTCGGACCGAGGAATGCCTCTACGAAGGACTTGTAGATGAATCCGTCAAGCGGATTCTCGCCGTTGACGCAGACCTCCTTAATGCCGATCTCGTACATGGTGGAGGTCAGGCTGTTGCCGTAATCAAAGAAATAGGTGCCTCTGCTGCGCAGAATTTCAATCAACTCGTGATGCTTGCGCAGCGTCTTTTTCACCAGCTCTACGAACTGCGGCTTATTCTCGGCCAACATTTTTGAACGTTCCGCAAAGGTAAGCCCCTGCGGACAATAGCCGCCATCGAAAGCAACATGGCAAGAGGTTTGGTCTGTAAGAATATCGATCTTTTCGTTGTGGTCAACGGCGTATTGCAGCAGATCCACAACATTTCCGTGGTAGGCAATAGACATCGGCTCGCCCTTGGCAATATAGCTGCGCGCCAGCTCGAATGCTTCTTCTGGTGTTTCCGTGCGCAGCGTGACCCAGCCAAGGCGTTGGCGAAGTGCGATTTTAGACTCATCTACCTCAGCAATAATGCCAACGCCATTGCACATTTCGATAGACTTTCCCTGAGCGCCGCTCATGCCGCCAAGACCGGCCGTGACGAAAAGCGCCCCTTTCATCATATCCTCGCTGTTCGTGTGGTGCAGCACGGAGCGTGCAACCGATAAAAGCGTGGAGAACGTACCATGGACGATACCCTGACTGCCGATGTAGAACCAGCCGCCGGCGGTAAACTGGCCGTAGTTGGAAACGCCCATCGCTGCGGCGCGATTCCAGTTGTCATTATCATCGTACTTGCCCACAAGCAGACCGTTGGTCAGAATCACACGCGGCGCCTCTGCACACGAGTGGAACAGACCGACGGGGTGGCCCGAACTGACGACCAGCGTTTGATCTTCCTCCATCTCTTCCAGATATCGCTTGATGAGCAGATATTGCATCCAATTTTGACAGACCTGACCGGTCTCGCCATAGGTGACCAGCTCATAAGGGTAAAGTGCAACATCGAAGTCAAGATTGTTATCGACCATAACCTGAATGGCTTTACCGGCCATGCATTTGCCTTTATATTCGTCAATGGGGCGCCCCCATAGCTTTCCGTGCGGACGAAAACGGTAGCCGTAGATTTTACCGCGCTCCATCAATTCCTGATAGAATTCCGGCGCCAGCTCGGCGTGATATTCCTCGGGAATATAGCGCAATGCGTTCCTCAGTGCAAGCTTCACATCGCTTTCGCTCAAATCAGATTCGCGCTTGGGTGCGCGGCGTACCGAGGGATCAAACTCGCCCATGCTCGGCAGTGGTCCGTCGAGCTTGATCCTCATGTAGCTTCCTATCTCTTTATTGTCCATAATATTTGCCTCCTTTGGACATGACGATTTTGGCTATTGCCTGATATTTGTCGTTTCAATGTACTTAAAACATTAAACATTTCTCTGACGTTTTCCCCCATTTGGCAGTTTTCCTGCCCCATTGTGAGAGGTGGGGCAGGAAAACTGCTGTATGGGAGATAGTGAAGAGAGAGGTGGTATCAGAATCCGAAGATGATCTTGCAGCACAGAGCGCACAGCGGGATCAGAAACAGCGTTCTTTCAAGGAAGATGATGAGCAGATCCTTGAAGTCGACCGGAATATCCGCCTCCAGCATGGCGTTGGCGCTCTCGGTGAAGAATATGATCTGAGAGGTAGAAAGCAGGACGACAAAGAAGCCTGCCTCCGCGCACACCGCCGTGCCCTTGAGAAGGGTGGAGGGCAGAGAAAGAGCAAAGAAACCGGAAAGGATCGAGGGCGCGATAATGTCCACATCCGGAATGCTCAGCAGTGCAAGAATGGGCTTGACGGGAACACCGAGCCAACCGATAATGGGGGTATAATTTGCGAGGGCAAGGAAGATCACCGACAGAGACATAACATAAGAAGAGACCTTCAACGCGAAGTTACCGGCACCGGCAATGCCGCTGAACATATCGGACATACCGGCGCTCTCTGCCTTATCAAGGCCGGCGCGAAGCGCACGGGAGAAAATTTCCTTATCATAATGGGCACCGCTCTGGCGCATTTCTTCCGTCTGCACCTCGCCGTCATAATAAATATCCGGCTTTTTGGACAGCGGAGGGATCCGCACCATGATAGCCGCCATCACAAAAACAAGGATCAGCGAGGTGAGGATCATTTGGGAATAGTACTCTGAGCAGTTTGCCATACCGGAAAGGAAGGCATAGGCGCCAAGCGAGCAGATGCTGAACGAGGTGGTGATCATGCACGCTTCACGGGCGGTATAGGTTTTGTTCTTGTATAGGTTGTTGGTGATCATAACACCGACAGCCGGCGCGCAGACAAAGGACGAAAGCGCGTCAATGGAAGCCTTGCCCGGCACCTTGAAAAGCTTGCGCATGATGGGCTCAAGAAGAATGCCGATGAAGTCAAGCAGGCCAAACTCGGTCAGGAATACCACCAGCGTACCGGCAATTATGCCGGCATAGAGCACATCTCGCACGACATTGACAGAGCTGGTGCCGACTGTAGGATCAATAACGAACTGGGGGCCAACATTGAGCACCACCATGACCGCAAAAATTGCAGCTGTAACGAAGGTAAAGTATGCAAACACGCCGTCCTTGCCGTGGTGGCTCTTGAGCCAGCCATCCTTTTTCTTGGAGAAACGGGCGGCAATAGCGGTTGCCAGCGTAAACAGGCAGATGAGCACCACCAGCCACGTGTTCACCTGTGCCGGAACCGCCTTCTTGACGATGTTGATGACCTGAAGCATAGGGACCGCTTTGCTTCCGTTGACCGTCACATTGACGAAAAAGATCCAAATTCCCAAGGCGCTCAATACTACAAACTTAAACCAGGTCAATGCGCTATATTTCTTTTTTTCCATAATCATGACCGTTCCTTTCCGCTGCACTGCAAGGCACCAAAGGGAAGTGAAACGCAGTGCCTCTATCACAGCTCGTAAAATTTGTTAAATAGACTTTAAGCATAACTTTTTTCCCGCTCTCAGGGGGCGTGGTTTTTTGCGCTCTTTTTCAGAATCGTGCTTAAATTACAATGCTTCAACCTGTATGCCCTCCTTACTTGCCCTCTTTATTTTTTAGGAATTACAAGACTGCCATTCCTGTGGGACCAGCTCCATGCGCGGATTTTCCTTGACGGCGGAAAGCAGGGCGTCTGATACCCATATCTCTTCCAGCGCAAGGGTGCTGCGAATCTTCACAATTTTGAGCGCCGCCTTGTTGAGATTGCGCTGCGCCTTCACAGCAATGCGGATCGCCTCATCCTCAGTCTGGGCCATCATCGGGATCCGCGCCTCTTCGATCAGCTTTGCTGACAGCGTGTTAATATATGTTGCCTCCAGATCCGCGCTGCTTAATACGCTGCGAAGCATCACATCGAACATCCCCATGCCGACCGCCACTCCGTGCGACTCTTCTGAAAGCCCAAGCAGAACCATTCTCCCTATCTCGGGAACCGGTACCGCCGGCGTCTTGAGTGCCGGACTGTGACCAATGACCTGAGGATCAAAGCCGCATCCGGAAATGTTTTTTCCGATCTGCTCTACGACCAATACATCGATCTTTGGGATCATCAGCGCCGGCATGAAACGCTTGGAGAGTATCACCAATTCCTTTTCCCGTTCGATCAGTCCCGGGTTTGGGACCGCCTCGACCCAAGCTGTTTTGTGATAAGCGTTGTCGATTAACGCTATGCCAAAGCCGACATTGACCCGCTCCATGATCAAGCGTGCGGCTTCCTCCAGAATTGCGGCAAACTCTTCCGGCGCCCGTTCATGTATTGTCGAACAGCCCTCCTGGTTGCCCAGCCCGATCACCAACATTTTGCACAGCCCGCTCTGCAGCGGTCCCACAAAATCGGTATGCAGCTTCACACGGTTGATGGGGATCACCATGTCGGCATGCAGCGCTTCGCAGTCAAAATAGACCGGAAGCCCGTCCTTCAGATGACCAATACATTCGCTTTTTACATTGGTTACCACAGGGACCCCGAGACATTCCTCTGTCACACCATAGCCTGCAAGCACGGAGCGCTGCCCCTCCGGCGTTCCTCCTCCATGGCTTCCCATAGCGGAGAGGACGAATGGGATGGCTCCAAGCTCTGCCAACCTGTCAACTGCCGCCTTGACGACTATTCCTATATTGGCGATCCCCCGACTTCCGACCGCGACCGCAACCTTCATTCCGGGCCTGACCTTTTCGCGGATGTCTGCGCGGGACAGCTGTGCGAGAGCCTCCCTTTGCACGTCCTCGATCTCATCCGCCGCAAAGAGCTGACGGACGCGATGCATCCGCGGCAGGCGGTAGCTTAAATCTCTTTCCAACAGCATCCCCATGACGCTTTCGATCTCCTTGAACAAATTGTGCCGCGTATACTCCCTTTTTATGGTATATTTTAACAAGCAACTGTCATGATAATGTCTTTTTATATTCGGCAAATCGTTACTTTCTCTGAAGTTTTTTGTTCATTTTCGAGGGATATATAAATTATCGCGAGGTTTTTAAGACGTTTTGTTCTTTGCGGAGCGTCTCCGTGCGGCCGATCATCCGCCCCATACATGACGATAATAGCGCATTTATGGAAAGCCACAGATGATTTTTGTGCCGTCATTGATGTTGCGTTCAAAACGCCCTTTTTATCGGCATGTCAACAAAATAAAAAAAGCGACCATAGCTTCAAGCGGGCCTGACAGTCCGCCTTCTGCTCTCGCCCTGTCTTGACACCACGGCGCGGAAACGGTACAATGAGGGCATAAAATATTGGGAAAGCAGGCTTTTACAATGCGTGCAAGGATAAACGGGAAACAGAACTTCGCTTGGGTCACGGTGGCGCTGTGGCTTGCGCTCGCGGTGCTGGGAGTGCTGCATTTCGGCGGCATTGGAACGAAATGGCTGACGCTGCTCGCGGGCTTCGGCGTGATCGCGCTGCTGCTGCTCGGCGACCGCAAACGGATCTGGAACCTCCCTTCCCTGCTGCTGCTCGGCTATGCGGCGTTTTCGTGGGTGACGATTTTTTGGGCGATGTCCGGCAAGTTTCATCTGCGCGAGGGGTCGAAGATCCTCATCGCGGTGTTTTTCTTCCTGTTCGTTGCCATGCACGGGCGCTTCGACCGCGCGTTTGCACGGCGCGTGATGGGCGTGATCGCGGGGATTTCCGCGCTCTATGCGCTTTTGAGCGTGGAGGCGGTGAGCACGGGCATTACAAAGCTGCTGTTGGAAAGGCTGCCTGCGATCAACACGGATAACATAGCATTTAATGGCGCACGCCTGTACGGTATCTTTGGCAACTCCAACATCGAGGCGTCGGTTTTTGCCATCGGCGTTCTGCTCTCAGCCGCGCTCGTGTGCGGAGCGGAGAAAAGGTGGCAGCGTGTTCTTTTTACCGTTACGCTGTCGGTCAGCGCGTTCGCATTCCTGCTGGTGTTCAGCATGGGTGCGATCGCCTGCTTCATCGCGGCGGTTGCAGTATATCTGATTTTTGCGGGAAAGGGACGCAGCGCGGCCCTGCTGCGGATGCTGGGCGCGGCTGTGCCGACATTGGTGTGCGGATTTATTGCCTTTGCGCTGTTTAACAGCGAGCGGAGCGCGCTGGTGCTTGCCTTGCTGCTGGTAAATGCGGGGGTGTCCGTGCTGCTGGAGCTGACGGTGAGCGCGAGGCTCTCCGCGCTGCTGGAGCGGCACGAGAAGCTCGCCTTCGGCGTGCTGATCGCGGTGGTGCTGGGCGCGGGCGTGTACGCCGTTGCGGCAATGAATGTGACGGGACCGTATACCTTTGGACCGGAGCTTTACCGTAGTGAACAGTTGAGTGCGGGCGAGCATACGATTCAGGTCGAGGCGGATGGTGCGGTGACGGTGAGGATCTACACGCAGAACGCTGTTCAAATGATGTCGAGCAGCAGCACGGAGCTTTACAATGATGTGGCAGAGGGAACGATCACCATTACCGTGCCGGAGGAGGATGTCAAGACCTTCTTCAGGCTCTTGGCAGAGCCGCAGGTGACGGTGCGCCGCGTGCTGATCGACGGGAGCATGGAGCTGCCGCTCCGCTACAAGCTGCTGCCGGGCTTTGCAGCCTACCGTGTGCAGAGCTTCGGTATGAACAACTCCACGATACTGCGTGAGATGTTTTGGGGGGACGCGGTAAAGCTCTGGAAGCTCAGCCCCATTGTCGGCAGCGGTGTGGGTGCGTTTGAAACGGGCGTGACGCGGGTGCAGGACTATCCCTATGAGACGAGGTATGTGCATCAGCATTATCTGCAAATTCTGCTCGAGGACGGCGTGGTCGGGCTTGCGTTATATATTGGTGCGCTGGTCACAATGCTGCTTGCGCTCTGGAAAAGGCGGAAGCAGACGCGGGAGGACGAATTTTACTGGCTCTACCCTGCCCTGTGCGCGGAATTTGTGATGAACGGCTTGCAGATGCTTTGGGACGTATCCATGTCGATGATCGTGTTCCTCTGTATGACCTATGCCCTCTATGGGCTGATCGTCGGCGCGTGGGCTGAGCCGTTTGCGGAAAAGGTCGCTGCGGCGGAGGAGAACGGAAGAAAGAAGAAAACGCAGGCGAAAAGGATTGACCCCTCCCTGCTGGCGCGAAACATCGGCATCGGCTTTACCGCCGTCGTGGTGCTGACGCTGTGCGGCAACCTCTATGCGGCGTCGAAGGCAGACGCGCCGGTCGCGGATGGGGATGAGTTTCTCTATAACCTCAGCGCGGCGGCAAAGCTCGACCTTTATGAACGGAACGACATGATGCTCTCCTATGTGGCGAATTCACTGGAGATGGAATATCCGGAGGATTACCGTGAACAGGCAGACGAGTATGCCGCGCAGCTCTCTAAGGTGCAGAGCAACACCATTCCGCGCTATCTGGTGGGCTATTATCTGCAAACGGGACAGTACGATAAGGCAATCGACGAGGCCATTCTAGGTGCGACCTACTCGGCGTCAAACGCAGACACTTGGAACAGCTGCGCCGCGCTGCTTAACAAAGAGCTCTTCCAGAGCATGCTCACTCCTCTTCTGACGGAGGATCGGGAGCCGCTGATGGCGAAGCTGACGGCATACCGCGATGCGCTGGAGGCGCACAATGCAGGGGCGTATGTGCCGGTGGGGCTGGACGAGACGGCACAGGCGTTCTTTGACAAGATCGTTGTCCTGAACGGCTGTATAGACGATGACCGGCTCTTTGCGGAGACGCTGTTTACGACCTGACGATCCCCAAAATGCAAAAGCACCTGTGGCTGCGGCTATAGGTGCTTCTGTTTTGCCTCATGTGAGTTTTGTCCGAGCGGTCGGAAGACTGTGAACGGCGACAAAGGAACGGCGCAGAAAATCCTCCTACACTTGAAGTATAGACTTCAATGAAGGAGGACTTTTTCTTTGAAACAGGACATCATCTGTTCCGGCGCTCCGGACGCGGAAATGCTGGGCGCGGCGGTGGGCGAGTTTCTGCGGACGGTGCGCCCGGAGCGGCAGCGGCTCTACGACTACTACCGCGGCGAGCAGCCGGTGAACAAGGGCGAAGCCGTGCGGGGCCGTCCCAACAATCTGCTGCGCGCGCCGTTTCCGCGCTATATCACGGAGGTACACACGGGATACTTTCTCGGCATCCCCCCTGCCCTCGCCTACGGCGAGGCTGCGGCGGGCGAGCGATACGCGGCGCTGAGCCGCGAGCTCGACCTGCCGCACCTCTACTTTGACCTCGGGCGCGACCTGAGTATTTGCGGCGCAGGCTTTGCACTCGTGTGGGCAGAGCGCAGCGGCGTGCGGGCCTGCCGCTGCGACCCCTGCGACTGCTTTGCCATTCGCTCCGGCGACGCGGGCGCCCCCCTGCTCGCTGCCGTGAGGCTGTTTGCGGGCGGTAAGGGCGAAACGCGCGGCGTGCTCTATACCGCCGAACGGCTCGTCCCCTTTGCATGGGACGGAAGCGGCGTGACGCTCGGCACAGCAGAGGAAAATCTGCTGCACACCATTCCCCTGCTGCCCTTCTACAACAACTGTCAGGGCATGGGCGACTTTGAGATGGTGACGGGACTGGTGGATGCGTACAATGTGCTGCTCTCCGGCGCGCTGGACGACATGCAGTCGGTCGCCAATGCCTTTTTGGCGCTCTATGGAATGCAGGGTACGACACAGAAGGACATCGATAACGCCAACCGCACCCGCATTCTTTCCCTCAGCGAGGGCGGCCGTGCGGAGTTCGTGGTGAAAAACCTCAACCATGAGGCGCTCGGTCAACTGGAAACGAACCTGCGCCGCAGCATTTTGCAGCTGTCCATGACGCCGGATCTGTGCGACGAGCATTTTGCGGGCAACAGCTCCGGTGTGGCGCTGCAATACAAGCTCTGGGGCATTGAGCAGGTGCGAGCTGCAAAGGAGCGCACCTTTACAGATGGCCTGCGCGGCCTGCTCGCCGTGCTGACGGCGGGTGAGCAGCTCATGGGAAGGAACATTGATCTCACGGGCGGCATGGCGACATTTTATAAGAACCTGCCGCAGGATAATTCGGCCCTTGCGGAAACGCTGCTCTCGCTCTCTCCGGTACTGTCCGCGCAGACGATTTTGGAAAATCTGCCATGGGTAACGGACGTGCAGGAGGAGCTGCGCCGCAAGGCAGCGGAAGGCAGCCAAATCAACGAATGAAAAGGAGAAAGATATGACGGACGAGGAAAAGAAGGAATTGGAGGCGCTGCGCGCCGAAAAACACAGCCGCGAGCAGACGGAGCGCGCGAGGACGGCGCTCAGCACGGCGGGTGTGAGCGTCGGTTTCGCCGCGCTGCTCATCGGCACAGACGACGCGGACACGGACAGGCGTGTGCAGAATTTCTGCGCGGCATATCAGGAAAGCCTGGCAGAGGACATCAAAAAGCGGCTGCCCGAACAGACGCCCACGATGACCGCCCCAGCGCCCCAGCGCCCCAAGCGCGGCATCCAGCGCATTCGATAAGGAGGAAAGCAGGTTGAATTTACAGGGCTACTATACGGAAAAGGGGCTTGTCTTAGCGGCAAAGGTCTCCGCCGGGACAAAGCTGACCGTGACTAAGGTCACAGCGGGCGGCGGTACAACGGCGGCAAACGCTTTGGCCCTTGCGGAGGAAAAACAGACCCTGACCGTTGGAACGGCGGAGGTCAGCGGTCAGACTGCGACGCTTCCTGTAACACTGTCGGAGACGGACGCCTCTGCGTCCTATGTGCTTACCGAACTGGGCGTGTACGCCTCAGACCCCGACGAGGGGGAAATTCTTTATCAGGTGTTCCGTCTTGACGAGACGAGGACGGTCTCATCGGGCGGCGAAAGCGTATACCGCTTTTATCTGCATGAGAGCGTGGGTGCGGACGGTGTGACGGTTACCTGCTCCCCTGCGGGGCTGCTTACCGACGAGGACCTTGCCCCTACGCGCGGCAAGGTGTTGGCGGTGAGCGTACCGAGCCGCACGGTGGAGATCGAGCTTTCGGCATTGCAGAGCTACCTTGACAGTCTGCCGAAGCTGCTGACCGAAGACCTCACGATCAAGGTCACCGGAAGCTGGACGGGAATTATCACGGTTTATGGGTTCTATGGAAGCGGTCATCTAACGATAACTGGAATGGGCGGTTGTACGCTGACAGGAACCATGCGTATCGATCGCTGTTCGGTTATCATGGATCTGCACAATATGGCTTTTCGGGCACCGGCGACCGGACTGTATCAAAACAGTCTGCTATATGCTATAGTTAATCGCCATCTTTGGATGCAGAACTGTTCTTTCGTTGGGAATGGTGCATGTGTCGGTGTGACGGGTTACGTTTCCTCCTCGGTCTGCGTAGTGGGCTGTCCAATCAGCGATTGCAATACAGCGGTTGAGTCGAGTGCGAATGCCAGAGTGATTGTGTTCAATCCTTCTGCTGTTACTTACGCCAACAATGCGATCGGAGCATATGTTTCTCGCGGAGGTACCATTTTGTTAGGAGAGAACACGCCGGATACATTAGGCGCGGCGACAAATGACCACAGCGGCGGTATCATCGCAAATTATAACGGCACGCTGATCTAAGGAGGGATGGATAATGACACTTTATCTATATCGGATCGGGACGGAAGTTCCCATACTGACCATCGAAAATGTGCAGAACTACACGGCGGACAGCGTGACGGCAAAAAACGCGGAGGGGAATCCCATCATCTACTCTCCGCTTGCGGCAGACTGTGAGCTAAGCAGCAAGGCGGATTGCTCGGAAACGCTGCGCGCGGACTGGCGCGCAGCACACCCGGATGATAAAACGCGCATCGAGGAGCTGGAGGCTATTGTAGCGGAGCTGTTGTACGGAGGTGAGGACGAATGACGCTGAGACTGAAGCTTTTGCTTCGCGTGGTCAAACGCCGTGTGGATGCGGGCGAGAAGTTGGACGCCGTACTGAGGGACTACCCGAGACTGAGCGAGGCGGAGAAGAAGCTGATGCAGGGTCTGCTGACCGGCAGTCGTTCATAAAAAAGGAGCTGCGGCAAAAGCGTTTTGCCGCAGCTTTCGGTTTATAAAAGGCCCAGTCTCAGCCGGGCCTTTTCCGTGTTTCCTTTAGGCTATGCGATTCCTTCGCCCGGCACCTCTGCATGACGCATTTGCGCTTGAATGAAGTCTCGCAGGAAGGCAAGTGGTGCAAGATCAAAGAGCAGGATCATCTGCCTTTGAAAATCCGCATCACTGAGCTTTTTTATTCCAAAAACCGTGCGAATATGCCGGCACAGACTGGTTAATTCATATTTTCCGCATATCAGGGCTTGCAGCTGTTCTTTCCGGGTACCGGCGAAGCGGTGCGCTATTTGAGCCTCGACTGCTTCGATGTACGGAGCAATATCTCCGAGCGAGGCAATAATCTCCTGCTGGTATGTTTCGGCTTCCTCTGCTTTGGTATGACCGCATTGATCTAAAAAACGCTTGACCGAGATACTTACATTGGGATTTTTCGGAAGGTTCTTTTTTACTAGAGCAAACAGGATAAACAGGGGGGCTGCCTCCTCAAAGAACCGATCCTCCCATTCACGATAATGGAGGATGGCTTCCACCTGGTCTCGCCTACAACACAGGCGCATACGCAAACACGAGATCACAGCATCTTCGCAGCAATAATAGCTCTCGATGTTGTAGCGGGTCAAGTAGATCAGACCGGGAAGATTTTCTTTTTGCTCGTCCCACAGGTTGTCGAAGTCACCGTCAACGATATAAATATTGGGCGTTCCGTCAGGCTCATACGCGCCGTTGATCCGGCATCTGGCGAGCACGGCCTGCTTTCCGTTCAGGGGGAAAATGGACTGAAACCGAAGCCCGTTCTCAAACAGGCGCTCCAGGATCTGCTCGTACACATACTCTTTATCCGTGTCTTCGACATAGATATTGACGTTGTTGCAGCCGGCAAAAAAGAGCGGACGGTTTTCCAACCCGTGCTCAGAATAAGCCGGTCTGCCATCTGCTTTACTCATCGAAGACATCCTCCTCAGACGCGGGCGACGGGTTGATCTTCTTTTGAAGGCGAACGGCGCGGTCCGCATACCGACCGATGATCTCGGGAGAATGCGTTGCAAGGATCAGCTGGAGGGAGGGCTTTGCCTCCCGAATGGATTCGACAAAAATCTTCTGCCATGCCAAGTGCAGAGAAGCCTCCGGCTCATCAATAATGTAAATTCCGTGTTCATCGGAGGACAGACCGAACAGCAAGAAAGAGAAGATGATCAGAATCTGCTTTTCGCCGGAGGAAAGCTGACTCAGACGCACGGTACGATCGGCCTGTGAATCCATGACGGTGAGCTTTCCGTCATTGCCGATGGATACCCGCTTTTCCCCCGCGTTGTAGCGAAAGAAACGGTTGATGGTAGAATGGAAGATGAAGAGAGGCTCTCGGACCTGTTCTTTTTTCTTTTCAAAGCCCTGTGCAATAGAGGCGACTTCCATCATTCGGTCAAATTCTTTTGACATTAACAGGAGTTCAACGGTCAACTCCATGCGGCCCTGTTCCTTTTTAGTACGCTGGGTCCTCTGAAACAGGCCTTCATACTTGGAGAAGAAGTTCTGGATGCTCTCCTGCATCGTGGAATCGTATTCATCGATAGACTCCAGCATCTCAATATACTTTTCGCGCCCCTGCTCGATCTTTTTTAAGCTCTCCTCATCGGCGACGGATTCCATCAGATTTTTAATATCGTAGCTGCTGCTTGCGATTTTCAAAGCCGAAGAAAGGACGGCATTTCTGAATTCCGCATCCAGATCGTTTTCCTTTGCGCTGATCCGAAGACGTGATCTCCGGATCAGATCGCGGACGACGCTCAGAGAATCGTTCAGGTAGTTTCCACCGACAAACTCTCTCTCTGCATAGGAAGCATACCTATAGCGCGAGAGCGTATTGCCCATGCCGGTTTCCCCTTGAAAGTAGCGGCTCAGGGGCAGATAGAGATATGAAAAGGTGCTGCGCAGGAGCTGCGGAAACTCATAGCTCCTCATATACTTTTGCCGCAGAGAGGAAATACTATTGTTCTCGGAATAATCGGGATCGACCACGAGCAGCGGGATCCGTTCCTCTTTTCCCTGCGGATTCAGACGGAGAAGGTATTCGTTATCCTCAGACTTGATGTGCAGCGTATGGGACCGCCTTGCCGACGGATCGTAGTATGCAAGTGTGATCGTATCGAACCGATAGCTGGAAAGACTATACAGCTCCCCTGTGACGATCGAGGAAATAATATTGAGAATAGTCGTTTTTCCGCAGCCGTTTTCACCGTAGAGAAAGGTCAAATCATCATGGAAGCGGACGGTGTAGTCATATAGCCCGTGTAGTTTCATCACCGTTAGTTTTTTGATGATCATCTGGTTTCCTCCCAAATAGAAAATCATATTTGTTCCTCCGCAAAGCCTATTATGTGATGGGATACATAATAAGCGTTTGCGCCGGAATTTTTTGCCGGAGATTGTCGTTTGCAGAGTCCTTTCAAGGAATAGGGCGGCCCTCTCCCCTGCCGAATCCAGCTTTCCGTATGGGCGGGGCGAGGGGGCCGGGAGTCACTCCGGCTTCCGCCGCAGCTGCCGCCACAGCCGCAGAAGCAGCGGAGCGGCGGCAAGCGCATAGGCGGCGAAGCCCACCAACGTTGTAAGGGCAAAACGAATAAGCGCACTCTGCCCGACGAGCTTTGCTGCACAGAGCCATGCGGCCAGACCGCAGGCGGCGCAGCCGGTCAACAGCCATGGAAGAGCGCGAAGATAGGGACGGATAGACAGCGTGGGGCTGAGCTTCACGGCGGAGCGCAGATCCAGCACACCGCACAGGGCAACGGATATGCTGCTGGCAGCCGTAACACCGAGTACGCCGAAGCGTGGACAGAGCGTGATGCTTAAAACGATGTTGCAGACAACGGCAAGACTGCTATTGACCATGGGGCGCTTGGAGTCTTGATGGCCGTATAGGTAGCGGCTGTATACCTCACGGAAGATGAGCGGGAGGAACATAAAGGCATAGCCGCGCAGAGAGAGCGCACAAATCTGCACGCTCTCCGCACCGAAAGCGCCGCGGGCGTAGACGACGGTAACAATGTCCTCTGCGCAGAGAATTGTGAGGAGGCTGACCGGCAGAAAGGCGGTCAGCAGCACGACGGCAGCGCGCTCAGTCAAATTCGCCGCCCCGACCTCGTCGCCGGAGGCAATGCGCGTGGTGACATAGGCGAAGAGCATGGAGGCAAACGTTGAGATAAACGTACCGACTAAGTCATTCAGGACGACGGCATAGTTCAGCGCCGTGACCGCGCCGGCTTTAAGACCGGATACCAGCATCTTATCGACCATCTGGTTGATATACACCAGCGAATAGCCCAGCAGCAGCGATCCCATCATGCGCAGCAATTTTCGGACCGCCGGATTCCGGAACGGATTTCCGCGGGAAACCGTCCAATAATGCCGTGAGAGAATGGCTGTATAGCCCGCATTCCAGAGATTGTAGACAAAAAACGAGAGGACAAGAACCTGCACACCGAGCGTACGCGCAAGGGCAGCGGCCATGACGATGAGAAAAATACTCTGGTGGACGGAGATCATCTCACCGGGAATAAAACGCTTGTTGGCGTGGAGCAAGCTGCTGAATACGGCGATCCATGTGAGCAGCAGCAGCACCGGCGCAAACAGGCGCAGGTAGCGGCTCAGCTGCGCGAGCTGTTCAGTCGAATAGCTTGGCGCGATCAGCCGCGCGAGCCACGGCGCGCATAGCTCCATAAAGAACACGACTATGGCGGCAAAGAATGTCAGAGCTTTCCAGACATCAAAGGCAAAGCGCCGCGAAGCGTCCTCCCCCTGCTGCGCAGTATGCAGGTAAACGGCGATGAGCGCGGAAAGCACGGACTGCACCAATAAATATTGAATATTTCCAATCAATCCTTGAGAAAGGTTGATGAGGTCCGTTTCCAGCGTTGCGCCGAAGGCGGACGCTGTCACCAACTGTTTGACAAAGCCCAGCAGCTTGCTGACGATCAAAAGACCGGTGACGGAACAGACGGTGGCGGTGATGCGGTTAATCTTCATTAACAAATTGCTATCCTCAATTTATAAAACATTCAAAGGGATACCATTTTCCTCCGCTGATCTCTCTGAAAGAGAGATATCTCCTTTTATGCTGGGAAGTGTCAGACCGTAGCCAAGTGCACACATCATGGCGGAGCAGTACCAAAGCGCGCCGCTGATATTCGCGCAGATCGCGTAGGCTATAAAAAACAGAAGCAAATAGCGGACATGAGTCTTTGTCCAACCGGCTTTCGCCATTTGAACAACAGCCCAAATGATCAAAGCCATAAGCGGGATAAATCCAAGGAGTCCGGTCTCGCATAGCAGCTCCAGAGGGGCATTATGGGGATACATTCCATATTTCACAGTATACCCCATGGGCCCCATACCGGTCAGCGGAGATTTCTGAAATTCCTTGAATGCCAGCTTATAAAGTGTGCCGCGGCTGCCAATTTGAATGTTTTCCTCCGGATTCTCTTCCGAAGATGGGGGATTCGGTTCCGCTTCATTTGGCTCGGATGGAGTATCCGGCTCCGGCTCGGATGGAGTATTTGGCTCGGATGGGATATCCGGTTTAGCAGAAGTATCCGGCTGAGCAGGAGTATCCGGACGGTTGGCTATTTGATGATCGCCGTCCGCTTTTACTAAATCATCGAGCTTATCGGAAACTTCGGGATCCTCATTTGTTGTAACAAGTTCGCCTTTGGAAACCCCCTGCAAAAAGCTGGTCATCCGCCATGTGCCAAACCCCTGCGGGGCATAAACGAAAATGTTGAAACACAGGACAAACGTCATAGCGGCAGATAGAATCGCGCTTTTTTTACGGGATTCACGGTGCAGACAGGAGGAGACCACCAGGCAAATGCAGAAGCCCACCACGCAAAAATAGGTTCCGCGTGTACCGGCTGCGATAATGGCGATCCAGTACAGCGCGATGAGAAGCCCGCGGACGCGCTGAGGATACTTCAATGCCCGACGGAAGAGTGTGAGGGGCTTCTTCTCTAAAAACTGGAAGGTCATTGCCAGCAGAAACGGCATCAGCGTATAAGAAAAGCTCATATAGTTGATGATGCCAAGATCCCTGCCCCAGTTGAACGGATTGCAGTTAAAAATCGCTCCATTGAAATAAATCAAAGCGGCAGGCGCGGCAAAAAGTCCGAGTCGTTCCAATATTTCAAAGAATTCCGCTTCATACCGTTTCCGCGCGGCATAAACACCGGCGCAAAATGCGGGAAATGAAAAAAAGACAAACTGACCGGCATGATGGATCCATGTTCCCGTAAAGCCAAACTGCAGCAGCGCCCTGATGTAGCAGCCTGCGAAAAACAGCAGAACGGCTCCCAACGGGAGCAGAGAACGCAGCCTCAGCTGCCCGAAACGCAGAACGGAAAGCAGGGCGGTAAAGGCTATCACGGTAAACAGGACATTGCCGATCACAAAGCCGGTTTGACGGGCAATATTGTCTTCAAAAGCAAGCCCCAGATAGTAAAACATGACGTTGATTAGATTCCCAAGACAGAAACTCAGCGGGAGCAGATATTTGCCGTAGCGGCTGTTCCATACCTTGGACAGGATTTGATCCATGGGAAAGTTCTCCTTTGTTCTCTGTGTAACGCGCTGACAGGGATCTGCCGCACAAAAGCTGCCCAGCGGGAATCAATCAAACCTTCCCTCAAAGTCCGTGCTGGCGGTGTGCGCGAGCGGCAGCTTCACCGGTTTGCCGGTGGCGGCGGACTGGTAGATCGCTAAGATCATCTCCAGCGCGTTGCGGCCCGCGACCGCGTCCACATAGGGCTTGCGGTCATTCTCGATGGCGTCCATCATGTCGGCAAACAGGCTCGTGTGGCCGTTGCCGTAGACATTGCTGGTGGCCTCCTGAAGGCCCTTGTTCTTTGCGTCCTCCGCGCCCTCGTCGGCAAAATTCCAGACGTCGATGTTGTTGGTGGAGGTGCCGCCCAGCTTCACCGTGCCGGTCTCGCCAAAGAGATAGAGGGTCTCCTCAAGGTTTTTGGGGTAAACGTTCACCGTGCCCTCGATGGTGCCGACCGCGCCGTTTTTGAACTTCACGACTGCCATGCCGATGTCCTCGCACTCGAGGTAATCGTGGAACTGCTGCTTCGTGACGCCGTAGACCTCGTCTACCTCGTCGCCCATCATCCAGCGCAGCAGATCGACGCCGTGAATGCACTGATTCATCAAGCAGCCGCCGTCGCTCGCCCATTTGCCGCGCCACGGCGCCTGGTCGTAGTAGTCGCGCCCGCGGTTCCAGCGGACGTGGATGCTGCCGTGGGAGAGCCGTCCGAAACGGCCTGCCTCCAGCGCATGGCGCAGCTCCTGCACGGCCACATTGAAGCGGTTCTGGTGGCAGGCGGCGACCTTGACGTGCTTTTCCTCGCTGCGGCGGATGATCTCGTCGGCATCGTCCATGTTCATGGCCATGGGCTTTTCGATGATGACGTTCACCCCCGCGTCGATGCAGGCGAGGGCGATCTCGGCGTGGACGCCGCTCTCCGTGGCGATGGAGACGAGTTGAAGCTCGGGATGCTCGGCGAGCATCTGTCGGTAGTCCGTGTAGCGGGCGATGGAGGCGTCATTCTGGAGGTCATATTTGGCCAGCAGGGCTTCCATCTTCTCCGGCAGGACATCGCACACGGCGACGATGTTCAGGTGATTGTTCAGCGCGGCCTTCATGTGGTTGACCGCAATACGGCCGCAGCCGATGAGCGCGTAGGTCATGGTGAGTTTCTCCTTCCCCTTGTTGAATTGCGTGGATCAAAGGATCGTGCCGAGGGCAAACACCCGGTCGGCGATCGCCGCCGGAAGTTCTTGAACTTCCGGTGCAAGGATCCCCAGATCCTTGCAATGCTGCAATGCCTCCCGATACTGCGGCGAGGAAAGCCCCTCGGCGAAACAGGCGTCGATGCGTCCGGTGATCTTTTTTCTGCGGAAAGTGCGGCCTGCGGCTACCTTGGCTAAAAACAGAGTGCTTTTTACCTGCTCCTTCTTCATTTTTGCGGGGTTCAGCGTCAATCCGCGATCCGTTGGGATATCCATAATAGCGGGGCAAAAGCTTTTGACTTGCCGTCGCTGATAGGACTGCATTTCCAATCGGTAGGGGTTTGTTCGTAGCATGGGAGCCACTACGCAGCGCTCTAATAACGGTGAACAAGTTACGACGTGCCGGTTTTCCATCATGGAGAGTGTGGCTGCACGAGCTTGCAGGATACGGTAGCCGGCGCTGAGATAAGCGCTTGCCTTTGTTGCTCCCTGATGCATGGAAACCATTTGCAGCAACATTTTGGGCACTTGCTCAACGGCGGGAAGCAGTTTATTTCCGCAGATCGCTTTAGGAAAGTCATAGGTGATGACCTTCATCTTCACGAAACGCTCCCAATCGGGAGCGCCACCATATCGGGGGTAATCCTGATTGATGAAGCTATTTTTATAGAATTCCCCCGCTACACCGCCGAACTGCAAGGTAACGCCGCGCCTTTCCAGCGTCTTAAATTGTTCCAGCAATCGGTATGCACCGCAGACCCCCGCTTGTCCATCGGTCTCTCTTTCCATGGACGAGATCCACGATGGAGAATTAGGAACGCCGGAAACAACAATGAGTTCCTCGTCCAATGCTGCTGCGATCTTTCGTGCTATCTGAACATCCACATGATCCTCTGGCCCGGTGATGGAAAGCAGCGGCTGGACTCCATTGGCATAGAGATGAGAAAGGACCGCACGGCTGTCCGTTCCAGCTGTAATGCTGCATCCAATGTGCGTTTGCTCTCCGACCGCTTTCAAGACACGGCGCATATAGAGTTCAAGAGCATCGTCTCCGCCGGGAAGCTGCTCCAACGGCGTTAGACCCTTTTTCTGCGCTGTGATTTTCCCATTCTGCAAAAGATAATACTGCTCAGGGTCACTGCGCACAATGCCATCCATGACAGTATTCATGTCATAGATGCAGCCAAACCAAAGAAACTGTGCAATGGCGGTCATGTTGGTCCTACGCCGCTCCGCAGGCACATCGGAAGGACGATCAAAAGCCTTTCCGTTTGCGAGATCAAAGAACCAGAAAAGAGCTCCGGAACTGTCACCAAAATAAACCTCTTGCCCATCGGGATAAACGATGCGGACGCGGTGAGAGCCGGTACAAAGGTCGAACTTCGCGCGGCCTACGTCAAAGTCTGCCATAAATGCCCGGATACTGGCGTCGCCCGCCTGATGCTCTCCGTACATAAAAAGACCGGTGAGATAGACGACGGCATGCTCCGTCTGTATCGCGGTGGGTTGATTGCAAATAATCATAGACTTACCTCCTGCTGTGTACCGAGATCGCCTCTGTCAGTGGGCTGCTTGCCCATCTGAGTAAGCGACACCGCTACGCCCTCTCCCTTACTCTTTCATAATATCCTCGTACAGGGCAAGGAGCTTTTTCTCCTCCACGCCCCAGTTGAACTCCTCTTTGATCGCGCGGCGGCCGTTTTCACCCATCTCACGCGCCTCGTCGGGATGGTCGAGCAGGTAGCGGATCGCGTCGGCGATTTCGTCCACATTTTCCGGATCGACGCAGATGCCGCAGCGGTAACGCTCCACAAATCGGTCGTTGTACGGGCTATGTGAAAAAATGACCGGCAGTGCCATGGACATATATTCGTAGGCCTTGATTGGAAGATTGAGCATCTTTGCATACTGCCCGCGGTCAAGCAGTGTGGAAAGCCCGATCATCGACTCGGCAAGGAGCGCCCGCACTCCGGCGCGATCCTGCACACCGCGGTAGTCCACATGGGAATAGGCCGAGAGGCATTCCAATTTCTGCTGATATTCGGGAGAGGAAAAGGCTCCGGCAAGAAGAAGCGTTGCGCCTGCCTTCTCTGCCGCCAGCACATCGACGGTGATCCCGCGGCCCTCCGTCAGCCCGCCGACATAACAGACGCTGTCGGCGCGCTTGGGAGCGGCAGGGTCGTAAAGCTCGTAAAGCTCGCTGAGAATAGCTGCGTTATCGACTGCTGCACAGCGCTTGCAGCGATCGGCCCCGGCGCAGTTCTCTAATGTCGAGGTAGGGATGACCAAGCCATCCAGTCGGCGCAGAGCAAAGCGCTCGTAGACATCATAGCCGACGGAAACGAAGCAGCTCAGCCATGTCGGGAGGTAGGGCTTATGCCGCAATTGCAGCGTATAGTTTTCGTGTCGGTCAAAGACGACCTTCTTCCCTGCCCGCTTGAGCTTTAAGCCGTAGGGCAGCAGCTCCGGGTCATGAAAGTGGTAAATATCGGCGTCCACGGCTCTCGCGGCCTCATAGACCTTTTTCGCGCCTTCCGTCATGCGCTTGCGGCGGCTTTGGGGGATCTCGCCCACGCCGATGATGTGGACACCGTTTTTCTCGCGGCTCTCGCCGCGCTCGACCAGATAAGTATCGTAGCCCGCCTTGGCGAGGGAGACGCACTCCTTATGGAAGATGCGCACATCCTCCTCACCGTGAGCGCTGGTCATGTGGCAAACCTTGATCATGGATTCCTCCTGCTGGCTAATTCATCGTGTGATATATTCTACATCCTGCTGTGTGGACACCGCTATTCCCCAAGACGAGCAGCGCACAGGACGGTGCATTCGAGCATACCGGTATCAAACGCAGAGCTTGCATCAAAAAACGGATTCCGCTCTCGGGTGGTGGCATAATCATAGTACGGATTGGAGCGATCTCCAGCCATGGGAAAGGTTGGCAGGATATCCCGATATACCTCACTGACGCGGTCGTCGGCCAAAAGAGACCACCATCCCATCAGGAATGTACCGGAGAGAGCATACCCCTCTAAGCCGACACCTTCCGTATTATAAGAGTAGCGGTAAACCCCGTTGGTGCCGTCCATGAAAGTGGTTGTCAGCCAATGTCCGTCCACTTTCTGCAGCACATGATTGATAAGCTGATTGGATAACTGTGTACGCCGCTGAAGGAAGATCGCTTGCCGCTCGTACTCCGTCTGCGCCAGGCCAAAGGTCGCGAGCAAAAGCGGCATACGGTGAAAATGGGAGGAATCCGCCACGATGTCCTCTTTCACGCATGGTTCTATTCCTTCGGTAATGCTTGGATTGCCGGCGTAGGCAAAATCTCCATAGTCGGAACAGACTCCGACCTGAAACAGCCAGCCATCGTCTGCTGTTGTCGTATTCAGCAGCGGCGATGCAAAGAGCTGGTAGGCATCCTCACGCGCCTGCTCCTCCGTACGGGAAACCGGCAGATTGCTTTCAGAATGGTAAATATGCAGGCCACATAGAATACCGAGGGAAAACAGCGTAAAGTCATCGATCATACTGTAATACTGACGGCTATATTGTTTTCCTGATAGAACGGTCTGGATATGATACTCGTAAGAGGGTTCAACGCCCCAGTTGGACGGTACATCATACAACACATACTCCGCACACCGTTGGGACAGCTCCGGCAGGACAGCCGGAACCAGCTCCTGACGACCATGCAGAGCACAGAGAACCATGAACTGGGTCGCAAAAAAATGAAATTGCAGCTTGTCCAGATCCCCGATGCTGGTAAATGCAGAGGTTCCGTTTCCAACTTCTTCCGCGAAGCGGGCAAAAAAACGGGCATACGCTTCGATAAGAGACGATTCCCCTGAGCGGAATGCGTAAAACATGGGGACCATCAGATAGTGAGAGGCGTCGTATGCGTCTCGACTTGTCCAAAGCTCTTGCTCTAACAGGGCTATGACGGTATCGTTGTAGAGCCGCTGTTCCTCCGCGGACAGATGGTTTGCCGCGCCGGTGTACGGCGCGAGACATGCAGCATATGCCTCGGAAGAGGCTGCCTCCGTCGGATCCCCATCCGGATGGGGATCACTGCTTGAGGAACAGGCAGTAATGAAGCTCAAAGAGAAAGAAAGAGCAACCAGAGCAGCAAAAACCCGTGTCCCCCTCTTCATTTACAGCACCTCGATATTTTCTCTAATTTTAACGCCCTTGCAGACATTCTTGCAGTCAAAGACCGGTACGCCGCAGCTTGTCACCATGTCATAGTCCACCTTCGTGTGTGCGGTGGTGATGCAGATGAGGTCGTACTGCCTGACCGCCTCGGCAGTCAGGGCGGGGATACCCTCGTGCCACTCCCCTGCCTCGCGGTACTTTGGAATAAAGGGGTCGTAGAAATCGACCTCTGCGCCGGTCCTTATGAACTCGTCGATGACCCGCACGGCGGGAGACTCACGGTAATCGTCGATATCCTGCTTGTAGGCGACGCCGAGGACGAGCACCCGCGAGCCGTTGAGCGCCTTTTTGTGGCGGTTGAGGATCTTCCCCGCGCGCTCGACGGTGTATTCGGGCATCCGGTCGTTGATTATCATGGACGCTTCGATCATGCTCGTGTGAAAGCCGTACTCGCGCGCCTTCCAGCTCAGATAATAGGGGTCGAGCGGGATGCAGTGGCCGCCGAGGCCGGGGCCGGGATAGAACGCTTGAAAGCCGTAGGGCTTGGTTTTGGCGGCGTCGATGACCTCCCAAATGGAAATGCCCATCTTGTTGCAGAGGATCGCCAGCTCGTTGACCAGGCCGATGTTGATGTTGCGGTAGGTGTTCTCCAAGATCTTCTCCATCTCCGCAACCGCGGGCGAGGACACGGTGTGCACCGCGCTGTCTAAAATGGAGGAGTAGACCATGGCGATGACCTCAGTCGCGTCCTGTCCGATGGCGCCGACGGTCTTAGGGGTGTTGCTGGTCTTATAGATAAGGTTGCCGGGGTCGATGCGCTCGGGCGAAAAGCCGAGGTAGAAGTCCTCTCCGCACTTGAGGCCGCTGCCCTCCTCCAAAATGGGGCGGAGCAATTCCTCGGTCGTGCCGGGGTAGGTGGTGGACTCGAGCACAACAATGGTGCCGCGCGTCATGTGATGGGAGATGGCGATGGCGCTCTCGCGCACGCAGCTGATATCCGGCTGCTGGTGCTTGTCGAGCGGGGTCGGCACGCAGATGGCGATAAAGTCCACATCGCAGACGCGGGAAAAGTCCGCGGTGGCGGAGAGCATACCGCTCTTCACCAGCCGCTCAAGGTCTGCCTGCACGACATCGCCGATGTAGTTTTCGCCGCGGTTGACCATATCGACCTTTGCCTGCTGGACATCGAAGCCGATGGTGCGGAAGCCGTGCTCCGCCTTATCGACCGCGAGCGGCAGCCCGACATAGCCGAGGCCGCACACGCCCATGGTGAGGGTCTTATTCTGGATTTTTGCGATCAGCTCTTGCTTGATGGACATTTTGTCAGTGCTCCTCTATTTGGTTTTCTTCAGTTTTCACATAGGACCGTCCGCAGGCGGCACAATGCGCCTGTGCGCCGTCAAAATGCAGCACCGCGCCGCACTCGCAGACCCAGCCGCGCTGCTGCGCGGGGACGCCGAGCATCAGGGCGTGGTCGGGGACATTGCAGGCGACCACCGCGCCCGCGCCGATGAGCGCCCACTTCCCCACCGTGTGTCCGCAGACGACGGTGGCGTTCGCGCCGATGGACGCGCCTTCCTTTACAAGGGTCTTTTTATAGCCCGCGCTGCCCTTGGGATACTTCGCGCGCGGGGTGAGATCATTGGTAAAGACGCAGGACGGCCCGCAGAACACATCGTTTTCCAGCTCTACGCCCTCGTAGAGGGAAACATTGTTCTGTATTTTACAGCCGTCGCCGACTCGTACATGATTGCTGACGTTGACATTCTGCCCCAGCGAGCAGCGCTTGCCGATGCGCGCGCCGCGCTGGAGGTGGCAGAAGTGCCAGATCTTCGTGCCCTCGCCGATCTCCACATCCTCGTCGATGTAAGAACTTTCGTGGACGAAATATCCTTTCATCACGCCGCGCACCTCCGTTCAGGGCATGTGCGGGGTGCGCAGCTATGCGATGCAGTACAAATTACTCCTGCGTGTCCGCGGGGGGGGGGCAATCAGATGCTGTTTGTTTGCTTGTCAAAGACTTTTTCGGCGCTGCGCCGCTTTTTCGCAGGGACAGCATATAGTTGCGCATGAACTGCTGATGCGGCATGGCAAAATTGCCGGTGTATTCCGCCCCCGCAGGGACATTGCCCGCAACAACGGAGCCGATAGTGACGCGGGCATTGTCGCCGATCACCTTGCGGTTGGAGATGATGGCGCCGGGGCCGATCCAGACATTGTTACCGATGGTGCAATAGCCACAGCAGGTGGACTTTCCTGCTATTTCGCAGTTTTCACCGACACAAGAGCCGTGACCGATACCACAGTTGATGCCAAGCTTGGAGTTGCGTCCGATTGCTGTTTTTTCCCATGGAAAGGTGGAGCGCTCGATGCACACCTGCTCAAAAATATCCACATCGTCGCCGATCTCGATGGAGGCGGTGTCCTCCGCACGAAGATATTGAGCGCCCTTTGACGCATAAGCATAGGCACTGCCGCCGATGATGGCGCCGGCGCGGATCGTGACACGGCTGCCGATGGTCGTCCGCTCGCGGATCACCACGAAAGGCTCGATTGTAACATCATCGCCGATGCTGACATTCCGCTCCGGAATGACGGCAAGCGGGCTGATATTGCAATTTTTCCCGATGCGTGTGGGAAAAGACGGCCCGACATAGGCCTCGTCCTTCGACAGCGCGTTGTGAATGGTAAAAAGCGCCGCTTTGGGGGCATCGCAGACAAAAACACCATGAATATGGGGCGGGACTCTGTCCGCCAGCTCGGGCTTGATGAGCACGCAGGAAATGCCCGGATTATTCAGTGCCAGAAGGAATTTTGCCTTTTCCAGAAACGTCAGAAACCCGCTTTGCGTTTCCTCGGTGGCAAAGGCAATGGAGCGGAATTCCCCGTCGGAGAGCAGCGTTCCATCCATGCCGCGAATCACGTCGGAGAGCTTCATCACACCGCCTCCAGAACCGCAGCAATGACCGTTTCCTGCTCCGCCATCGTCAGATAGGGGTGCATGGGCAGCGAGAAGGTGCGCGCGCAGTAATCGTTGGCGGTTTGGAACGCTTCGCCGTAGGTCGGCTCAGCGCGGAACACCGGCAGCGCGTGCTGCGGCGTGGGATAGTAGATCATGTTGGGAATGCCCTTCTCCGTCAGATGGGCAACGATACGGTCGCGCTGCGCGGTGTCCTTGGCGAGCAGCGCGTACTGCGCCCACGCGGACTGGCAGCCCTCCGCCACAAAGGGCGTGGTGAAATTGCCGCTAAAGGCGGTGCTGTACCACTTGGCGACCGCCTGTCGCTGCTGCATTTCATATTCGCGCAGGGCGCGCAACTTAGGCAGCAGGATTGCCGCCTGCAAATTGTCCAGACGGGAGTTCATGCCCACGCGGATATTGTCGTACTTCCCGCCAGGGCCTTTGCCGTGGACGCAGAGGGAGCGGATGAGGTCATCGAGTTCGTCGTCATCGGTGAACACCGCGCCGCCGTCACCATAGCAGCCGAGCGGCTTGGCCGGGAAGAACGAGGTGGTGGCGATGCGGCCGAACGAGCATGCCTTCTTCCCGTGGTACTCCGCACCGAAGCTCTGCGCTGCATCCTCGATGAGGGCGAGGCCGTACTTCTCGCAGATTGCGGAGATGGCGTCGTAGTCGCAGGGATTGCCGAGAATGTCTACCGCAACGACCGCTTTGGGGGTATACTTCCCCTCGGCCAGCACCGCCTTGATCTGGCGCTCAAGGCTCACGGGATCAAGCGTGTAGGTATCGGGGGTGATGTCGCAGAACACGCTCAGCGCGCCGAGCATGGCGGCGGGCTCGGTGGAGGAGATGAAGGTCATGTCGGGGGCGAACACCGCGTCCCCCTCCCCCACGCCCAGCGCCATGAAGGCAAGCTGGAGCGCGTCGGTGCCGTTGGCGCAGGTGATGCAGTGCTTACGGCCGGTAAAGGCGGCAAGCTGCGTTTCCAGCTCCTTGACATATTTGCCGCCGATGAACGCGGCGGAATTCAGAACATCCTGTATGTTCGCATCGATCTCGCCCTTGAGGGCGGCGTACTGGGCCTTTAAGTCGATGAATTGCATGGAGAATACCTCCTACGGTCAAAGATAAAGAGTCGGCACAGGGCCGGGAGATCACAGTGAAATGCGGCGCGACATGGCGCGGATGAGGTCGCAGCCGTCCCAAACGAGCGAGAAGTCCATCGTTTTGCCGATGGGAACAGCGCGGTCGATGCCGCGCGGACGCGCGGCACGGAGAAATTCACGCAGCGTCTCGGGCGCGACGCCGTAGTACGAGAGCGTCTGGCAGCGCTCGCCGCACAGCGGCAGCAGCTCGGCGAGCGAGGCGATTTCCTTTTCGTAGAAAAAGCCGCTGTTATACCGGTAGTCCATCAGCGTTTCATCAAACGCGCCGAGCTCCAGCCGCGTGAGGAGCATATCCTCCGCGGGAACGAGCCGCACCTCCTGCGCGGCGGCGGCCTGATAAACCGCATCCAGCTTGCCGACGGACTGCACGGCGGAAAGTGTGTAGCGCTGCCGCACGAGCGCATGGAGCCGTGCCCAAAATTCCTCGCGGGCGGAGGCTGCCCCATTCCCCATCCAGAACACGGCGCGGGGAGCGGTGCAGGCGTTCTGATCGCTGAAATAAGTGTCGTTGTAAAAATCCTGCGCCAGCCGCGCCTTGTCCTCACAGGCAAGGTAGGCGTCCGCGTCGAGCACGGCGAGGGAATAGCGGTCGGCAAAGGTGATCTCGGTCGCACGCGGTCGGAGCGGCGAAGTGCGCACCTGCGCGATGGTCGCGTCTCCGCCCCAGATCACGCGCACATCGCACAGCGCGGAGAGCGCGTCGTTCACCGTCTTGTCCGCGGGATAGCGTACGAGGCAGAGGTACGGGGCGAGATCGGAAAAATCGCCCGAAAGCAGCTCGCGCAGCGCGGCACAGATGATCTCCACCTGAGCGAATGCCTTGCTGGGAACACGGACGATGTTGGCGTTGCCCGCGAGCAGGCCGCTCACTAAGCTGAAGGCAAAGTTCACGGGCACATTGGACGGCGCGATATGGAATACCACGCCCCTGCCCATTCGCTCGGCAAGGTCATCATACTGCGCCTTTGCGTGCGTCAGCGCCGCGCGGCGGCACCAGAACGCGAAGGTGACGACATCGGAATAGGCGCGCTCGCCGCGCAGCCTTTCGGAAAGTGATTGTAAGAGCGCAAGCACGCGGTCATCAAATGGCGCCAGCGCGGGAAGCCGCGGCATGGCCGCGAGGGTATCGCGGTTTCCCACCAAGAAGGTGAGCATATCAAAACTTGGCTGCATAGGTATCACTGCACCCCCTGATCTCCGCCTGGGGCAAGCGCCCGAGGATCTTGAAATATTTACCCCGCCTGCCGCAGGGACAGTCGTCCTCGCCGAGGATCACGCCCTCGTCCTCTGTGAGAAGAGAGTGCCCGGGATAGGATTCCGGCAGCATGGAAACGACCTGCACGATGCCCGCCTCGCCGAAGCCGCACACGGAGAAGTCCGCGGCGCGGCGGGTGATGATGTCAGAATAGGTGCTCGCGTGGAGATGTCCGCAGGGACACTCCATATAGACACAGCCTGTCTGCTCGACCATGCCGTAGTAGTCGTGAATGTCGTGCAGGCCGCAGGCCTCCTCCAGCCGACGGCGGAACTCTTCCGGCGAGACAGCCTCGCTTACGAGCTTTTTCCAGCCGCCGCCGTGAATGAGCACCCCATTTGAGAGGTCGAGCCGCTCGTCGAGCTTCAAAAGCTCGCGGTAGAAGTGCTGCCAGATCATAAAGGTAAAGCCGAAGAGCAGGATGCGCTGCCCTTGATGGCGCTCCAAAAACGCCTTGACAGCGTCCAGATCCAGCTCCATCTCGTCGGTGAGCGCATAGGTGCGGTCGGCGCCGAAGATGGAAAAGCCGAGGATACCCGCGCCGCGCGCCGAGAATTTTGTGCGGTCCTTGACCACCGACGGGCAATCGATGACCAGCATGGGCATCCGCGCCGAGCCGGTGAAGGAGGAGACGATCTTCACAAGCGTTTTCTGCTGATTGGCGGCGGTCGCGCGGTCAAGGAAAATGCGCGAGACCGCCTGCCCCGTGGTGCCGGAGGAGGTCATGGTCTTAAAGACCTCACCGCGCGGCACGCTCATCAGCTCCATCTCCTTAAAAAGGCGCACCGGCAGAAACGGCAGCTGCTCATAGCTGTCGGTGCGTGCGGAGTCATAGCCGATGGTGCGGAGCATACGGCCATAGGCGGAGCAGGCGGCGGCGTGATGCGCCGTCAGCTCCTTCAGCTTTTCGGTCAACAGCGCCCGCTTTTCCTCCCGGCTCACGCCGTATGGTTCACGCTGCAAAATGTCCTGATAGGTAAGCGGCATATCAAAGTCCCTCCAAACAGTCCTTCATGTGCTGTGCGGCGGTGCGGAAGCGGCGGTATTCCTCCTCCGACCAGCGCTCGTCCAAGCGGCGCTCCACGCCGTTGACGCCCACAATGGACGGCACGCTCAGAGAAACGCCCTCCACGCCGTACTCGCCCGTGAGCGGGCTGGACACGGGGACGATGATCTGCCGCTGGTTGAGCACGGCGTCCGCCAGATAGCACACGCAGCTTGCGATGCCGTAATGCGTGCGCCCCTTGTCGCGGATGATCGCCGCGCCCATGGTGCGCACCCGCTCCTCGATGGTGCGGCGCTGCTCATCCCCCCACGCGAGCCCCGCGCTTTCGCAGTACTCCGCGATTGGCACGCCCGCGATGGCGGCGCGGCTCCATGCGGGAAACTGGTCGTCGCCGTGCTCACCGAGGACCATCGCCTTAACGGTGTCGGTGCTCAGGGAGAGATAATCGGCGATGCAGGCGGTCAGGCGCGAAGTGTCAAGAATACAGCCGCTGCCGAACACGCGTCCGTTGGGCAGCCCCATACGGTCGGAGGCGACCTTCGTGAGGATATCCACGGGGTTTGCCACGACGAGGATCGCGCCGTGCGTGTAGTGCGTTTTAAGCGCGTCGATGACGCTGTTCATAATGCCGACATTCTGATCGACCAGATCGCGCCGCGTTTCACCGGGACGGCGGTTGCGCCCGGCACAAATGATAATGAGGTCACAGCCGGCACAGTCGGCATAGCTGCCGGCATATACCTGCGAGGTGCCCATAAAAGGCATACCGTGACGGATATCGAGGGCTTCGCCCTGTGCGATGGAGGCATCGCGGTCGATGAGCACGATCTCGCGGGCAATGCTGCGCACGGTGAGGGCATATGCAATGGAAGCGCCGACGTAACCGACACCGATGACGGCGACCTTGCGCCTTCCGGTCGAAAAAATTGTTCTATTCATAGGCTCCCCTGGTGTTCAAATGGAATGCGCCGTCCGCAAAGACGACTTCTTCCCTGTGATAGCAGACGCCGTGTCCTGGCAGAAAATACGTGGTTTCGGGCAGGGACAGCAGATACGGCAGGGTTATGGCGTCATATTCCGCCTGTGAGCCGCCGGGAAAGCGCGTGATGCACGGCAGGCCGAGCAGGGCGCTGTCACCGCAGAAGCAAAGCCCGCCCACGGTGATGCAGCACGAACCCCTCGTGTGTCCGGGGGTGTGCGTCATCGCCAGTGCGCGCCCGTCCCACGGGAGCGCAAGCGCGTCGTCAAAGCTGCGCTCGGCGGAGCAGGTGTAAAGCCCGATCTCCCGCGCGATGCGCATTTCCTCTTCCCTGCCCATGATGCCGAGCGGGCGGTTGCAGCGCACCTTGGCAATGCTCTCGGCACAGGCGGAATGGCAGACCAGCTCGACCTCAAAGCGCTCGCGCAGAGCGTTGACTCCCGTGGTGTGGTCAAAATGCTCGTGCGTGAGCAGGACGAGCAGACGGGAGATGCCGCGTTCTGATAGAAGGGCGTATAGTGTCTCGCTCCGCCACGGGTCGATCACGACCGCGCGGGTCTCCCCCGCGCTCTGCGGCAGGAGCAGATAGGTGTTGGCGAGGAAGCAGCCGCTTTCCAAACAGCAGCAGCCCTCCGCGAAAAGGTCAGGCTTCATAATAGGGCGTCAAGGCGCTGTAGAGTGTTTTGCCGGCATCGTTGCGCGGAATGGCATCAAGCGTAACCATGTGAAAGGAGCTCGGGTGCAGATGCAGCGTGTCGCTCAGGTATTTTTTGACTGCGTCCTGCTCGCCGCCGTCGGTCAGAAAGACGAACATCCGATCGTCCACGCCGCCGCAGGCGCAGTCTGTCTGCGGGAAGGCGGCGCGCACAAGGCGCTCGGTCTCGTCAAGGTTGACGCGGCTGCCGAACATCTTCAAAAAGCGCTTCTTGCGCCCGACAATGTAATAGTAGCCGTCTGCGTCCATTTTCGCCATGTCGCCCGTAACGAGCACGCCGCCGCGCTCATCTCCGCGGATGAGATCTGCGCCGCTCTCGGCATAGCCGAGCGTGACATTCTCCCCCTCGTAGACCAGCTCGCCGGTGACCTCCGGCGCAGTGACAGTCTCGCCGTTGACATCGATGAGGCGGAAGCGGCCGCCGGGGATGGCGACGCCCATGCTGCCGCATTTTTCAATCGCCTTCTCCGGCGGGAGATACGCCATGCGCGCGGTCGCCTCGGTCTGCCCGTACATGACGACGAAGCTGCGCCCCGTCGTGTGTGCGTACTCGGCAAACTTTTTATGCAGCTCTACACTCAGCTTGCCGCCCGCCTGCGTCATGGTGCGCAGCGTGGGCAGCTCCATGCGCAGAAAGCGCAGCTTGTCCAGCATTTCGTAGGTGTACGGCACGCCGCCGAAGGAGGTCGCGCCGTGGGTGCGGAACGCCTGCCAGAATTCCTTTTGCAGGATCGACGCCTCCGTGAGAATGATGCTCGCGCCCACGAAAAGGTGGGTGTTGAGGATGGACAGGCCATAGGTGTAGTTCATCGGGAGGGTGGTGATGGGGCGTTCCGTCTCGTCAAGGTGCAGATATTCCACGATGGACGCGGTGTTGGCGCGAAGGTTGGCGTAGCTCTGGCGCACGAGCTTGGGGCTGCCGGTCGAGCCGGAGGTCGTCAGCAGCAGCGCCAGCTCCTCATAGAGCGGATAGGCGCGCGTCCACGCGGTCTTGATGAGGTCGTAGCCCCACGCGGTATAAACGCGCTCGCCAGCAAGACCGCTCTTCTCAGGCGCCCAGAGATAGTCCGGACGGTAGTGCTCTAAAAGCTGCTCCAAAAGCGTCCGGTCCAGCTCGGCGGCGGCGAGGATGGGAACGATCCCGTGTTCGATAAAGGCCGTGTAGCCCAGGACCGAGCCGGGCGTATTGGTGCACAACACCATCGTTAGGCAGCGTCCGCTAACGGCGGCGGCAAGCCGATCACCCTCCTCCGCGAGCTGTCGATAGGAATAGACGCAGTCCTGTGCGTCTATGAGCGCGGGTCGGTCACCGAAGCGCTTAAAGTCCCACATGGGAAATCCCTCCTTGGTTTGTGTCGGTCAAAGCTCAATCTCGTACTTTTTGAGGATCTCCTTGCCCTTTTGGAAGGAGCTGAAGTCGATGATGTCGTCGGTATCGAGCATGATGTCGAAGGCGTCCTCCAGCGCTGCCATGAGGGACATATGCCCCACAGAATCCCAAGATCCAACACCCTGATATTCGAGCGTCTCGAGCTGATCGCCGGAAACTTCAAGGCATTCTTCGAATGCGGCAATGTATTTTTCAAGATTGGTCATAGTGATAACTCTCCTTTTTGTTGATCCAGTTTATTTTTGATGGCTTGATAAATCTGAGGTGAAGTCAATCCAGCAACCTCAAGCAGATAGCTATACTCCCCCGGTGCGGGGTATCCCTCAGGAATCCCAATGCGCAGCAGAGGCGGAGCTTTCGGTGTTTCGCTGAGGATCTCTGCAACGATGCTGCCGAGACCTCCCGTCGTGCGGTGCTCCTCCACGGTCACGATCAGCTTTTTATTATCGGCCTGTCGCTGTACAAAATCCGCGTCGAAGGGCTTCAGCGCATGGACATTTGCCACCGTGCAGGAAATCCCCTCCGCCTCAAGCAGCGCAGCAGCCTTGACCGCCTCGTATGCTACACAGCCCGTTGCAAGGATCGCCACATCGCTTCCCTCCTGCAGAACCTCACACGCCAAGGGAGAAAACGGCTCGTCACCCTTGTGCAGCAGCGGTTGATTTGCCTTTCCCGTCAGACGCAGGTAGACCGGCTCCTTGCAGGAGGCCGCATATTGTACGCAGTGATAGACATCGTATACATCGGCCGGAGAGAGGATCGTCAAGCCCGAAATGCCGCGGATCGCGGAAATATCCTCCATGCCGTAATGCGTGTTGCCAAACAGCTCGATGGAAAAGCCTCCGCAGAAGCCTACTAGCTTAACATTGCAGTGCATATACCCCAAAAAATGGCGGATAAACTCATTGCTGCGAAGTGCCAAAAAATTAGAGAAGGAAGTAGCAAAAGGGATATATCCGCCATCTGCAAGTCCGGCTGCCGCCGCGACCATTCCCTGCTCGGCAATGCCGGTGTTGAAGAAGCGGTTGGGAAAAGCGGCCTGAAAACGGTCTAAGCCGGAGGTGTTGCACAAATCGGCGGAGAGCGCCACGAGTGAAGGGTCATCCTTTGCCAGCTCCGTCAGTACGGCACCAAAGGTCCCGCGCTGCCCCAGCATCGACCATGTGCGCAAAAGCCGCGGCGTCAGTTCAATCGGCATACAGCTCCTCCTTTGCCCGCTCATATTCCCGCTCAGATAGATGGCTGTGATGCCACTGCCGGTTGTTCTCCATAAATGAAACGCCCTTGCCCTTGACTGTATGTGCGATTACAACGGTGGGTGTTTTTATGCAGACTGAGGAGAGTGTGCGCCTCAGGTCCTCCACATCATGTCCATCACATTCGGTACAGCTCCAGCCGCTGGCTGTCCAGAGCTTTGGCAAGTCCTCGTGAAGGACTTCCTCTGTAAATCCGTCGGATTGCATCCCGTTGCAGTCAACAATGGCCGTGAGGGTATCCAATCCGAGCTTTTTTGCCATCAGCGCGGCCTCCCAGATCACGCCCTCGTTGCACTCGCCGTCCCCAAGGAGGACAAAGAGCCTGCCGGCACAGCCGCTCAGCTGTTTCGCCTGCGCAAGCCCCACCGCATAGGGCAAGCCCATACCAAGGCTTCCGCCAGAATAAGGGATATTCAGCGCGGGATTTTTGGAGGGCTGCCCCGGCAGGGGGCCTCCGTTGCGCTCAAATTGCGCCAGCACTTCAAAGGGCAGCTGCCCGCCCTCCGCAAGTCCGCAGTAATACCCCAGTAATACCCCAGTCCACCGTGCCCTTTGCTGAGGATCAGCGTATCCTGTGCCGTCATCTGTTCCATCAAAACGGACATGATCTCGGCAATGGACAGGCTGGGTGCAATGTGCGCTCCCTTGCTTCCCGCCTGATACGCCAAATCAATGATGCGCCGCCGGATACGCAGCGCGCGCGCATTCAGTTCCAATGCTGTCATACTACATACCGCCATCGACACGAAACACCTGCCCTGTCACATACGAGGACAGATCGGAGACCAGAAACGCCGCAACATTGGCAATGTCCTCCGGCTGTCCGGCACGGCGCAGATCCACGGTGTTTCTCAGCTCCTCGACCACATAGTCCGGCATGGTAGAGAGCATGGAGGTCTCCGTAATGCCGGGGGCGATACAGTTGGCACGGATGCCGTCCTTGCCCATTTCCTCCGCGATCGACTTCGTCATGGCGATCAGCGCGGCCTTGGACGCGCCGTAGGCTGACTTGCCGGCGTTGCCGTCCTGCCCTGCGGAGGACGAGGTGTTGACGATGCTGCCGCGGTGATTGCGCAGCATCAGCTTGGCAATGTACTGAGTAAAGAGGTAGGGGGCAAAGAAGTTGACCTCCATCTGCTCGCGCACCACCGCCTCCGAGGTCATCAGAAAGAGCGTGTTGTTCGTGATGCCCGCGTTGTTGACCAGCCCGTCCACCGGGATCTTGGAGCGCATGATCTCCTTAACGGCGGCCTTCATCGCGGCATAATCGGTCAGATCGAAGCAAAGAGGCCGGATCTCGACCCCATACTGCCCGCTGAGCGCGCGGCAGGTGTCCAGAAACTCCGGCGCTGCTGTCCGCGCGTGCGCCCAAAGGCTTGCGCCGTTGGCGGCAAAGACATCCAGCATGGCGCGGCCCATGCCGCGTGCCGTGCCGGTAATGATCACATTTTTCCCCTCTAAAATCCTTTTCATCAGCCGATCCCTCCATCTACACGAATGACCTGTCCCGTCATGTAAGCCGCGCGCTCGGAGGAGAGGAAGAGGATCACATTTGCGACCTCCTCCGGCAGGCCGACGCGGCCAAGTTCCGAATTGCGGAGATTGTGCGATAGCTGCTCCGCCGTTAGGGCGTCGGTCATCGGCGTTTTGATCACCCCCGGCGCGACCGCGTTGACGCGGATCCCCTTCGGGCCAAGCTCGCGGGACAGGGTTTTCATCGCGGAGATCAGCGCACCCTTCGAGGCGGCGTAGGCGCACTGCCCTTCGTTACCGTCCAGCGCCGAAATGCTTGAGGTAAAGACGATGCTCTTTTGCGCCGCGGGATTGCGCTGCATCAGGCGGACAATATACTGCGTGAATGCCATCTGAGAAAAGAAGTTGACATCAAAGGTCGTTTGCATCTCCTGCCGGGACATCATGGGGAAATACGCGTCGCGGTTGATGCCGGCAACATTGACGAGCGCATCGATCGGCTGCTTGGCGCTCTGGATCGTCTTGACGGCAGCCTTCATCGAAGCTTCATCCGAAAAATCAAAGTAGACAGGGACGATGCTGACCCCGCATTCCGCGCGCAGCGCGGTGATGTGGGCCTCGAATTCTTCGGTTTGCCGATAGGAACAGGCAAAAATGTCGGCTCCGTTGCGGGCAAATACCTCCATCACGCTTTGCCCGATCCCCTGCAGGCAGCCTGTGATGACGGCGGTTTTGCGAGATAACATGGTGGTTGCTCCCTCCTTTTTCTGCTTTTCCTCATGCAGTCCTACGCCTGTTCAATCGCGTCAATGAACATCGACGCCTATACCTCCTCCACTCTGTCGAGCATCAACCGATAGGCGCTTCCGCACTCAGAGCAGACGGCCATATTGTCGCGGAAGGTCAGCTTGCAGCCGCATTTGCACACCCATCCATGAATTTTGGCCGGTGTGCCGTATACCAGCGCATAGTCCGGTACATCCCGGCTGACCACGGCGCCGGCCCCCACAAAAGCATAGCGCCCAACGGTATGCCCGCAGATGAGCGTGGCGTTTGCTCCGATGCTGGCCCCCTTTTGGACGATCGTCTTTCGAAACGCGTGTTTGCGCGAGACAAACGCCCGCGGATTGACCACATTGGTAAATACACAGGAGGGGCCGAGAAATACATCGTCCTCCACCACCGCGCCATCATACAATGCAACGTTGTTTTTCACGGTAACATGGCTGCCTACTACAACGCCGCCCTCAATAAAGCAGTTTTCTCCGATGTTGCAGCCTTCTCCGATCCTCGCGCCACGCATCACATGAGTACCCGCCCAGATGCGGGTGCCTGAGCCAATCTCGCAGCCCGTATCCACAATGCTCATGGGGTGTGCCCGATACGCCTGTTCACTCATCGTTGCTTTTCTCCTTTTTATACGCCCGTGCCGTGATACTCAATGCCTGCCGCCTCTACCTCGTCTTTGTGGTAAATATTACGCAGATCAAACATAACCGAACAGCGCAGCACGGACTTGAGCCCCTCGAGATCCAAGGCGCTAAATTCCGGCCATTCCGTTGCGATGACAACGGTATCCGCTCCGACCAATGCCTCCTGTGCGGAGCGGCACCAAACAGCATTTGCCGGGTCGCCAAGCGCCTCCCTGCTGTTTTCCATCGCACGGGGATCAAACATCTGCACGGTATATCGACCGTCCGAGAGCAGCATGCGGGCAATATCTATTGCCGGCGATTCACGAATGTCATCTGTCTCCGGCTTGAAGGACAAGCCAAGGAGAGCGATCGTGCCGCCCTCGGGAAAGCGATTCATGACCTTTTTTGCGGCCAGCTCCTTTTGCAGCTGGTTGGCGCGGATCACACTCTCCACAATCGTCATGGGAGAGCCGTACTTTGCGCCGGTATCGGCGATTGCCTTGGTATCCTTTGGAAAGCAGCTGCCGCCATAGCCGGGACCGGGATGCAGGAACTTGGGACTGATGCGTCCGTCCTTTCCCATTGCGGCGGCGACCTCCAGCGCGTTGGCCCCCACCTGTTCGCAGAGATTGGCGATCTCATTGATGAAAGTGATTTTCGTGGCAAGAAAGGCGTTGGAGGCGTATTTGATCATCTCCGCTGTCTCGGGCGTGGTGACGATCACAGGCTTATTGGAACGGGAGAAAACCTTATAAATTTCTCGCAGCAGCTTCTCCGCCCGCTCGCTCGCAACGCCCAACACGATACGGTCGGGGTTATTGAAGTCTCCCACCGCGCGTCCCTCCCGCAGGAATTCCGGGTTGGAGGCCACATCAAACGGAATATCCTTCTCCATTGCCCGCAGCCGTGCCGCCATACGCTCACGCAAGGCGCGAGCCGTGCCGACCGGGACGGTGGACTTGTCCACCACGAGCTTATAGCTTTGCATATAGTCAACGATCTCGTCGACCGCGCTGTAAACATATTTCAAATCTGCGCTGCCGTCGGGAGCCTCCGGTGTGCCCACAGCGATAAAGATCAGCTCGCCGTGCTCCACAGCCTCTTTTGCATCGCAGGTAAAGCGCAGGCGTCCGCTGGCAAGACCGTCGATCAACTGCGTTTCCGCACCCGGCTCGTAAATAGGGCAGATTCCATTTTGCAGCTTTTCGATCTTCTCGGGCACAACATCGAGGCACACGACCTCATTGCCCCATTTGGCAAAGCCGAGGCCTGCGATCAGACCGACATAACCTGTTCCGATAACGGTAATTTTCATCCGAAACACCTTTCCATACTTTTTTACTGACGCATAGCTATACCGTGATACAACCGCAGAAAATCCTCGCGCGCATTGGCGCGAAAATCGGCTCCCCATTGGCGCGGATGTGTCAGCAAATAAAGAGCAGGCTCTCCGCGCTGCATTGCGCAGGCAGCTTCCTCGACGAAATTCTTGCTGCTCTGATCGGCAATACGGCATGTAACATATCGCATCTGCTCTATGTCGTAAGCCTCTCGCGCAATACCGCAGCTTTCCCTAAACGGTGCGCTTTCCAAAATCTCCGTGTTCGTACACTGCAGCATACGGTTGATATAGTCCCCGTGCGACGCAACCGTTGTACAGTCGCAACCTGTCTTTTCACGAAAAGCGGTTATATCCTGCCTAAACATTTCCCGTATTTCCGGCATTGCGGCGCGCAGCTTCTCCGCGTCCCTGATACGATGGGCGAACGCGTAAGCTGCCATCTCCTCATAATGATACGATACCTCTCCGCCTGCGGCAGTGATCTGCTTGACCAGTGGGATATCAAGCGTAATATCGCGGAAAAAATATGAGCAGCGCGCGCCGTATTTCACCTCTGCCTGAAGCATTCTTCGCAGGGTGGAAAGCGCTTTTGTGTCGACATCTCTGCGTAAAATGCAATATCTGCTTTGGGGCTGCACCCCGCCTTCCCGAATCCTTTGGTCGAAAGACGAGACGGTTTCAAACACATAGCCGTTTTCTACCGCCATTCTCAGCAGAGCCTCATAGCCCGTCGTTTGGTCGGGGCGCAAATAGTCATGGTACACCCTGCGGCATAGCCCTGTCACTCCGCGCATACGCTCGCCTCCCTTCTCTCCGTCTCAATTACATTTATCAGTTTTTGGGTCAGCACGGCAAAATCGTACTCCACCGCACCCTTTCGGGCGTTCTCCCCCAGCCGCGACAGCTCCTCCGGCGGAAGCGCCGCCATCTTTTCCAGTTCACGCGCAAGCGGCTCGGGGCGGGGGTCCTCCGTATCCCGTCCGCAGTCATATTTCTCCCAAATGCTGTATCCCGGACATACCGTAGAGAAGATCGGCCGTCCCGCCGCCATATAGTCAAACAGCTTATTATAGCTGACGCCGTATTTCAAAAGCGGCGCCTGCTCCCAATGGACCAAATTCAAATCCGCGCGGCTGACGATGGAGGGAATGTATTTCTTCTCCACCTTGCCCTTGAACACAACATTGGAAATTTTCTCGTCGCGGACGCGCCGCTCCAGCGCCTCACGCTCGTCGCCGTCGCCCCAAACCAGAAGCTTGACGCGGGGATCTTTCACGCATTTCGCCGCGTCCACCAGCAGTCCGAGGTTGTTGACCCTGCGGACGGAACCGGTATAGATGACCTTAAAGATATTCGGATCGTCCAGATCGGGATCCTCTGCGCGGAAATGCTCCTTATTGTAGTCGAACAGTTCCAGATCGACGCCGTTGTTGATATGATAGACCTTGGAGCGGGGGATCTCCTTGCCCCAGCCCTGCTCGACGATGTAGTCATAGCCACCCTCCATGGTGAACACCACGGCGTCGGCTTTTTTGTAGATCCTCTTTTCGCCCCGGTACAAAAGCTTGATCAAAAGGTTATTCTTCGTGAAGCGGTCAGAATACGCCACAATGCTCTCCGGCCAAAGGTCCCGCACCTCGCAGACGCACTTCACGCCAAATTGCTTCGCCAACTGGATCCCTGCCACCAGCGTCAGCGGGTGGACGGAGGAGGCGAAAATCACATCGGGCTTGCCGTGCTGGGCGGCGTACTCCTTCGCGGCCTTCTTCACATTGCGGTAAAAGTCGATCATATTCAGCACGCGCTGCTTGCCGTTGCCGTTATAGGTGCGGGACTTGACAAACACAAAGGGCGTGTCGATCTCCTCGGCGATGCGCTCCTCCCAGAGCGCGTCGGTCTCAAGGAAGCGCTCGGCCTTGCCGTGCTTGCTGTTGGCCCCGAAAACAACGGGCGAATAACCGGCACGGCGGAGATACTTCGCAAAATTGTAGTGCCGCCCGCCGCGGTCGAAGTACATACCGCTTGCGTAGTGGTTTAAGATCCAGATACTTGTTTTCAATGCATTTCCTCTCATATCGGTTTCTCCCGCATGGCGGGGAAGGTTCTCTTCCCAAGGATCAGCGGAACACCCGCCTCTCCTCATTTTTCTTCATCACGCGGGCGGGATTGCCGACAGCGATGACCTCATCCGGCAGGTCGCGGAATACGATCGCCCCCGCCGAGCAGATGACATCGTTTCCGATCGTCAGCCCATTTTTCACGCCGCCGTTGAAGCCGATGTAAAAGCGGTCGCCTACTGTGCAGTCTCCGCTGAGCTGACAATGAGAGCTGATGACCGAGCAGCGGCCAAGCCTCACATTATGCCCAAGAGAAGAAAGCGGCTGAAGATAGCAGCCCTCGCCGAGCGTCACATGACAGCTCAAATATACCCCCTCGGAAATGATGCAGCCTTCCCCGAGCTGCGTGGTCTCATCTACATACACATCGGGATAGACCAGCGTAGCGGACGGAAGTCCTGCCGCTCGGTGCTTTTCCAAAAGAATCTCCCGAACGGAGGGCTCACCGACGGCAACAGCGATCTCAAGCGCTGCAAATTGCTGCGCCGCTTCGTTAAGCTTGTATACCGAAACGCCTTCAAGCTCCCGCGCAGGCGCGGCATCATCAATGAATATGACCCGATCCCAACGGTGCGCCCGATGCTCAATGCGGCGGGCAAGCATATAGACCTCCTGCCCCAGTCCGCCGCAGCCATATATCCCTAAAACCACCTGCTATCCCACCCTCTCTATGCTTCCCCTGAACTCTTCCATAGTGGCGCTGTCCGCGCCGCTGATGCCCTCATGGTGCAGGACGCACTTCACCGTCAGAAAAATCACCTTGACATCTAAAGAAAAACTCACATGCTCACTGTACCAGACATCCAAGCGGAATTTATCCTCCCACGAGATCGCGTTGCGGCCGTTGACCTGCGCCCAGCCGGTCAGCCCCGGCATCACATCGTGGCGGTGATGCTGCTCCTCGCTGTAAAGGGGAAGATACTTCACCAGCAGCGGACGGGGGCCGACGATGGACATATCGCCCTTGAAGATGTTCCACAGCTCCGGCAGCTCGTCAAGGCTCGTTGAGCGGAGCGCTTTGCCAAACCGCGTCAGACGCACCTCGTCGGGCAGCAGCTCGCCGTTTTCGTCGCGCGCGTCCGTCATGGAGCGGAACTTGTACATTTTGAAGATCTTCTCGTTTTTACCGGGGCGCTCCTGACAGAAAATGACGGGGCTGCCCAGCTTTGTCCGCACCAGAACGGCCACGACCAGCAGCACCGGAGACAGCACGAGGAGGGCGCAGCCGGAAAGAAGAACGTCCAATATTCGCTTGATGTAACGGGCATAGACGCCCTGCTTTCCCTGTTTCACAAAAATAACTTCCTATGTTCTTTTTTACGCGAAGCAGGTGCGGATCAGTGCGATGACCGTATCCTGCCGCTCCGGCGTCATTTTATTGTCGCTGGGCAGGCACAGGCCCCGCTGGAAAATATCCGAGCCCACATCGGCGGCGCTGCCCGCGATATAGGCGTTGGTACGGCAGCGAAGGCTCCCCTCCCGGCCCACGCACTCGTGTAGACGGTACATCGGCTGCATGTGCATGGGCTTCCAGATGGGGCGGCCCTCGGCGTTGTACTTCGCCAACACCTCCAAAATTTCCGTGGGGCAGGACTTCCCCGTCTCAGGGCGGTAAAGGGCTTCGTTATCACTCCGCACCTGTGGGCACATGGCGTCCTCGTCGATGATGAGGGCGGAGAGCCAGTAGTTCGGCTCGGTGCCCGCCACGATGGGATTCATCGTCACGGGGAGATCCCGCAGACCCTCACGGTAGCGCTCATAGACCGCCTTTTTCTGGGCGATATGCTCCTCTAAATGGGGGTACTGGCCACGCACCACGCCTGCGACGACGTTGCTCATGCGGTAGTTGTAGCCCACCTCCTCGTGCTGATACCACGCGGCGTTCTCGCGCGCCTGCGTCGCCCACTTGCGGGCGCGGTTGGCGTCCTCAAGGGAGTTAGTCAGAAGGCAGCCGCCGGCGGAGCCGGTGATGATCTTGTTTCCGTTGTAGGAGATGGCGGCGTAGTCGCCGAAGCTGCCGCACTGCTTGCCGTTCACCGTGGCGCCCATGGTCTCGGCGGCGTCCTCGATGAGCAGCGCGCCGTGCTTTTCGCAAATACGCTTGATCTCGTCCACCTTGGCGGGGAACCCGTAGAGGTGGGCCATGACCACCAGCTTCACTTCGGGATAGAGGGCGAACGCCTTTTCCAGCGCGACGGGGTCCATGTTCCAGCTGTCCGCCTCGGTGTCGATAAAGACGGGGACGCCGCCCTCGTAGACCACGGGGTTGAGGGTCGCATCAAAGGTCATGTCCGAGCAGAACACACGCCGCCCCTCAAGCGCGCCGTGGCTGATAGGGGGCTTGCCGTAGAGCCGCTCCCCCGCCAGCTTGACGCACAAATGCAGTGCGGCGGTGCAGCAGGAAAGGCCGACCGCATAACCCACCTCCGCCTTTTCGGCGGCGATGCGCTCGACCTCATTGATATTTTCGCCCACGGTGCTCATCCAGTTGGTGTCATAGGCGCGGCGGATATACTCCATTTCTTCGCCGTGCATGGTGGGCGTGGCGAGCCAAACCTTATTTTCAAAGGGCTGAAAAGCGACTTTCTCAGGAGTAAACATACGGACACTTCCTTTTTCAGATAATGCGGACACCGGACAATTCAGGATACCGCCGGGGCGGGGAGCTCTACCGTCTCGCCATGACAGGCATTGACCTCGTCCGGTTCGCGGAAGGTCGGGACGACGCGGTGGAGCGCGGCGCGGATCTTGTCCGCGTCCTCCGTTTCCAGCGCGGCGCGGAGGACCTCCAGCTTTTCCTCCAGCTCGGCGGGGGTGACGAGCGGCTGATGCTCGACATAGATCTTGTCGTTCGCCGTTTTTTCCGTGTTATTGCCCGCGATGAGCAGCTCCTCATAGAGCTTTTCGCCCGGACGCAGGCCGGTCTCCACGATGTCAATATCGACATAGGGTTCATAGCCGGAAAGGCGGATCAGGTTCTCCGCAAGGTCAAGGATCTTGACGGGCTTGCCCATGTTCAGCACAAACAGCTCGTTCTGCTTTGCCATCGCGCCCGCCTCGAGCACAAGCGACGCGGCCTCGGGAATGGTCATGAAATAGCGGATGATGCGCGCGTCCGTCACGGTGACGGGGCCGCCCGCGGCGATCTGGCGCTTGAAGAGCGGGATGACCGAGCCGTTCGAGCCGAGAACATTGCCGAAGCGCACGGCCGCGAAGGTGGTGTCCGAGCATTGCGCCATGGACTGCACGATCATCTCGCACAATCTTTTGCTCGCGCCCATGATATTTGTGGGGTTGACCGCCTTATCGGTCGAGATCTGAATGAACTTTTTGACGCCGCAGGCATCCGCCGCGCGGACGAGGTTGAGCGTGCCGAAAACATTGTTGCGGATGGCCTCCTGCGGGCAGGACTCCATGAGCGGGACATGCTTGTGCGCCGCGGCGTGGAACACGACCTCGGGACGGTAGCGGTCCATCAGGCGCATGAGTCGCGCGCCGTCGCGGATCGAGCCGATCTCGACCGCGAGGTCAAGGTCCGCACCGTATCGGAAATTCAGCTCCTGCTGAATGTCATAGGCGTTATTCTCATAGATGTCGAAGATGACGAGCTTTTGGGGGGAATATTTCGCGATCTGGCGGCACAGCTCTGAGCCGATGCTCCCTCCCCCGCCCGTAACGAGAACGGTTTTGCCGCGCAGCAGAGCCTCGACCGGCGCGGGGTCGAGCGTGACCTCGTCGCGGCCGAGCAGATCCTCGATCTGCACCTCCCGCAGCTGGGAAACGGTTGCAGTCCTGCCGATCAGCTCAAGGGTGCCGGGGAGGGTCATGACGTGGATGCCGCCTTCGCTCAGACCTCTCAGCACCGCGCTGCGCTGCTCGTCGGGCATGGAGGGGATGGCAAAGATGGCGTTGGTCAGGCCGACGGCGGACATCTTCGCGACCGCTTCGTCCAGCGTGCCGCGCACGGGAACGCCGTGGAGCATTTTGCCGCGCTTGGTGCGGTCATCGTCGAAGAAGCACTCGGCGCGGTAGCGGCTGGCGGGATTCTGCCGAAGCTCCGAAACGAGCTGCGCGCCCGCCTCGCCCGCACCGAGAATGGCGACGGGCACAAGCGAGCTGCGGTCACGCCGCAGCATTCGCGTGCGGTAGCCGCGGTAGAGAAAGCGCACGGTCAGCATACCGAGCACCCACGCGCAGGCGATGCCGAGGAGCAGGACGAAGGACATCGTCCCCATCGACGAAACACGGGCAATGACCTCGTAGGCGGCAAAGCCGCACAGCGCCGCGGCGAGCAGGCTCAGGTACTCCCGACTCTCGGCATAGCGCCAGAGGCTGTCGTAGGTTTTGAACACGAGCTGGAAGAACACCGTGCTGAGGTACAGCAGGGCAATGTGTCCGCCAACGTTACCCGTCGTGCCAACCTCTGCATAGTCGAAGTGGGAATAGACGAGCAGGAAGAATGCCACAGATGCCGCGAAGATCAGCGCATCGCAGAGAAAGAGAATTTCTTTTCGGAATCGGCTCATATTCGTCCCTCATTCCGCCGGCCATTGGGGAGTGCCATTGTTCTTTTCCTTGGGAAAAGAACACAGCGCCGGCGCTGTGAGTCTGCGGATTTTCTTCGTTGCTGCAATCCGCATAAAATTCAATTTTATCTTACACGCCTTTTCGTATATTTGCAAGTCGAACCGACCCGCTTTTTCTTATTTTCTGTCGAATGTAACAGAAATGTAATATAGCTAAGGCTCGGACAAAACTCATGTGAGTTCCTCAAAGCAGGAGTAGGCGGGATAGTAACGGTAAGGAATGGGCTGCGGGATGGCGGCGGAGCGGTTTTTGAGGATGCGCAGCTCGATCTCGCGCGGGTCGGCGCGCTTGGCCTCATCGATGTTGAAGCCGGGCTTGCCCGCGCCCTTGGCCTGAAGGCCGATGAGGACATCGGCGGAGTAGTCGATGCCGCCGGACTCCTTGAAGGCGGACATGGAGACCTCCATATTATAGTTCTCGCGGTTGAAGGAGGAGATGGCGAGGATCGTCAGCTCCTGCTCGCGCGAGAGCTTCTTGAGGGAGCAGACGATGCGGTCGAGGTTCTGCTTATCGGTGAAGTGGACATCCACGGGGGCGATGATCTGGAGGTAGTCGATGAGGACGACGGGTCGCGTGCCGGTCTCGCGGATGTGGCGCGCGACCTCGGCGCGGATAAAGTCAAGGGAGGTCTCGTGGTCGCCCTCACGGAACCAGAGGTGATGGGCGTAGGAGCCGTAGCGCTGTTTTGCTTCGGCAAGGTGCGTGACCTCGGCGGGCGGATAGTGGGGGTAGCGCTTGCCGTCGAGCACCCCGCGCACCGTCTTGGAGAGGGATTTTCTGGGGGTGGCGTCGGCAAGGAAGGTCTCACGGCTGACGGAGCGGGCCATGAGCTCAAAGGCGGTCATCTCGAGGGAGAAAATGAGGACATCCCTCCCCTGCTGCGCGAGCTGGTCCGCGAGCTGCATACAAAAGGCGGTCTTGCCGAGGGAGGAAATCGCGCCGAGAACATAGAAGCCGTCGTAGAGGCCGCCGTCGAGCGCGCGGTCGAGCGCGGGAAAGCCCGTGGAGAGCGCCGGGCGCGCCGCCTGCGCGGCAATGTAGGCGTCGAGCGCGTCCATCTGCGCGCCGGCGGAGAGTGTGTCGTAGGCGGGGGGCAGGTGCGCCAGGCGGTCGGCGCAGCACTGGGCGAGAAAGTCGGCGGCCTCGCCCGCGTCGGCGCAGAGCAGCTCGTTGAGGTCCTTGCCCTCGGGCAGCGGCGGGCAGCGGTAAAGCCACGGAAATTCGTCCGTAAGGGCGGTCGCCCACTCGTCGCCTGCGCGGTCATTGTCCGGCAGGAGCAGAATGGGGGCGTAGGGCGCGAGGGTGCGGAGGATGGCGGCGACCTTCGTGCGGTTGCCGCTGCCGTTCATCGCGCAGGCGCGGAAGCCCAGCTCTTCGGCAGAGAGCGCGTCGAATACGCCCTCGACGAGAAAGACGGGTTCGTCACCATGCAGAAGGCTGCTTTGAAACAGCGGGGACGGCACGCCCTTTTCGTTGAGGTAGCGCTTTTTGGCGGTGGAGCGGCGGACGATGTGTCCGTCGTCACAGGGCAGGACGACGCAGGAGAGCGCGCCGTCGTAGCCGAGGGAGAAGCGCGCGGCGGTCTGCTCGCTGATGCCGCGGGAGGAGAAGTAGTCGGTTTTGGTGCGGTTTGCGGCGCAGGAGGCGAGGTAGGCGGCGGTCTGCTCGGGGGTCATGGTGAGGTCTCCCCTTTCGGTGCGGGCTGCGGGTCGGTTCTCCCCTCCCCTGCCGTCTGTCGCGCGGCGCATGGGTTCCGGCACAGGGCGGGAAACGGTCACATCGCCGTGCCCGTAGAGGCGGCTTGCTTCGGCGAGCGCCTCGAGCGGCGAGGAATAGCCGTGGTCTAAGGTAAGGAGGTCGAAGAGGTCATAGTCCGCCCCGCAGGCAAAACAGTGGACCTTATGGCGGCGCGCGTCGTAGGCCATCGAGGGGTTGCGGTCAAGGTGGTCCGGGTTCAGGCAGCGGAAGCGCCGTCGCGGGTCGATGCCCCTGGCGCGGAGGTAGTCGAAGAGGTAGGGGCGGAGCGTGTCGAAGGTGTCGGGCATGGGAGAAGGCTCCTTTCGGTGAGCGTTTCTGAAGATAGTATAGCACAGCCACCCTCCGGAGCAGGTTCGGAGCGTGGCTGTAATTTATCTTAAATATCCATAAGGAGAATAAGGTCGGACAAAGGGGGAAGAAATCCCCTTAAAAACCGCAGAATGGGAGAGCCGCGAAAAAATTTCTGCACGGGTCGAAGCAGGAACTGCACGGGTTGAAGTCGTTATTGCACGATACGAAGTGGGAGGAAAAGGTGTAGTATGCCCGTTCTGTGGAGAAGTTATGCACGTTTCACGTGAAAACACGGTCTTTTTTCGGATTTGGAGAGGTTTGTGCGTACTCTTTTGCACAGATGCGGACGGATAGGGGAAAAAACGTCGAAATTGTGGCGGTTTGGACGGTCGGCGTGCGCGGAAAAGCGACTTGCGTTCGTGCAGAGAGGTGGTGGAAGCGGTCGGCTCAGGTCTCTGCTTCGGCGGGCGGTTCGGGCTTCCGGCGGCGCTTTTTGCCGCTCTCGAGCTGCTTTGCCGCGCGGGAGCGTTCGAGCTTGTGCGCGTAGTCCTGCATGGTCTCGTCGATGCCGACGGTCATCTTGCCCGCGAGGAAGGAGTTGATGTTGTCGTAATCAAAGGACATGTGAATGGAGCCGTTGGCGATGCTCTCGATCTCCTCCACGGCTTTATTGAAGGGGCGGATGATCGCCTCGTCGTAGTTGCGGTTCTTGACCTCCTCCTTCGTCGGGAGGCCGATGTACTGAATGATGTCCTCCACGCGGACAAGGAAGCTGCCGTCCTCGTCGAGTGGCGCCTTGCGCGCGCGGTAGTAGAGGTAATAGGCCAGACGGTAGGCGTTTTCGGACAGCTGGCCCATCCAGTCCGGAATGAGCTGGTAGTATTGGGTGAGGAAGAGGCGGACATTCTCGGCAAAGGCGATGTGGACCTCGCCGGTGTACTTTTTGATGTTGGCCTCAGTGGCGAGGTGCGTGATGTAGAAGGACTCGAAGTATTTTTTGTAGGATTCGGCGGTGAGCTTGAGGTTCGTGATGGACTGGACATCCTTTTTGAGCTGGCGGTACGCCGCGTCGCGGCTCGCAAGCCCCGACCACGCCATGTAGTCGGCGATGTTGAAGTCCGCCGCGTTGCCGCGCCAGCCGTCCCGGTTGCCGCACATGAGGGTATAGATGAGGAGGCGGTGCGCCGTCCAGGAAAGGTTCTTGGTGTATTTATCGACGGCTTCGAAGATGAGGGTCATCTCGTAGTCCTTATTTTTGTAGGAGATGGACTGGTTGCCGTAGGCGTCGGGCTGGGAGTAGGTGACGGTGATGCCGTTGGAGGCGGGGTGGAACTCGCGCCCGCGCTTCATGTTCGCCCACACGCCGCAGATGAAGTAGGTCGCTGGGCTGTTGCCGACGGTGTCGTACTCCGTTTCGCGCGTCAGCTTCGCCACGGAGTCGGCGTAGATGTCGATGAGGGCCGAGGCGAAGGCCACGGTCTCCGGCGCGCTCTCCCCCGCGAGGGCGGCGAGCCTGTCCGGCGCGGAGAGGTCGTGCGCGGCAAGGAAGGCGTCCATGAGCGGGTAGATGCGCGTGAAGTCGTACTCCGCGCACTGCTTGGCAAAGGACTTCGGCTTGCTCTCCGCGAGCGGCTTGAGCTTATGGTAGGTCGAGAGCATCTCGGCGAACTGGTCCGTTTCGAGGAAGCGCGCCGGCGCTTCGCGGCGCAGCGCGTCGAGGGATTCGGTAAAATGCGGCATGGGGACACCTCCCGCGAAGAAATTGTGGTTTCGGAAGGGATTATAGCATAAACGCGGGAAAAAGGCAAGCTTTCTCATACGCGCGTGCCGTTGACGATCTTGCGGATCTGACGCTCGGAAAGGCGGAACTGCGACGCGAGCGCGCGGTAGTTGCCGCCGTTGAAGCGGGCGCGGATCTCGCGGTCGCGCCCGTCGCGTCGCAGCGTCTCCCCCTTGGGAATGTACAGGCTCTGCCCGCCGCACAGGTCCACGAGGGTGAGAAAGCCGTCGAGCCCGAGGACCTCGACGAGATCGGCGTACTCCGCGGGAATGTCCGAGGGGCGAATGGCGCTGAGAAGCTGGATATTGGTTGACATAAATGATGTTCTCCTTTCGTTTTGCCGCATGAAGTGCGGCGCACAGGAGCGGCTCCGCTCCGCGAGCACCGCTTTTGCGCGGTCAAAAGCGGTGAGAAAACGCGCAAGGGCTGCGCCCTTGACCCCCGAACTGCCGGGGAAAAACTGACTTTTCGGGAACGGTATGAGGATGCATGGGCTTCTGACGATTTGGTGCGCTTCTTGCTCCGCTCAGCCGCTGCTGCGCTTCTGGTACGGAAACTCACATGAGTTTTGTCCGAAACCGCACCGCAGAGCGGCAGCGGCGGCAAGGAGCAGACCAAGTCGAAAGCCGCGACCGGCTTGGAGGGCAGTTCTTTGCGCAGCGTGGGCAGCATCGTCCCCGCAGGGGCGGGCAATGGCAGGTCAAGGGCGCAGCCCTTGCGGTCTTGGGGGGTATAAGGGGGGCCATTCTTCCGCTGAGAATGGTTCCCCTTTGTTCTGCCGCGCGGGGGCGGCAAGGGGTCACAGGTGCAGGCCGGAGAGGTCGAGGGGTGCGCTCCCCTTCCGCGCCAGCGTGCGCGCGCCCTCGAGCGCGTCGGGGCCGTCGTCGTGCGCGCCCATGGGGAACTCGGAGAGCTGCTGCAAAAGCAGCGTCTGGTCGCGGCGGAAGAGAATGTAGCCGTTGCGGATGTCCGGCTGGAGCGATTCGACGCGCAGCGTCTTGTCCTCCGTCGCGCGGACGCCCTGAATGGGCAGGTACAAGCCCGCCTTGGCGCTCTCGCGGGCGAGCTGCTCCTTGAGGAACCATTGGAACTGGTTCGTCTCCGCGCCGAAGAGTGTGTAGCCGCGGCCCGTTTCGCGGCGCAGCAGGCGCTCCTTTTCCAAAATGTCCGAGATGATGCGGTCCGGGTGGCGGCGGGCAAGGTCCGCGTCGTAGACATAGGCCGTGCCGCTGTCGCCGTCCACGGCGAGGGTGACGATGGCGGAATAGTCGCTCTGCGCCGATTTTCCGAGCGAGGGGTCGCAGTAGCCGTAAAACCGGAAGCGCGGGGCGCGGAAATCCAGCTCGGCGGGGTTATAGAAGCGGAACCACCGGGGCGAAAACAGGCAGTCGTCCGGGTTCACGGGCTGGTTGAGCATCTCGGACTGAAAGGCGCTCTCCCCTTCCGCCAGGCGCATGACGCGCAGGTCGTAGTACGAGAGCTTTTCCGGCCAGAGGACGCGCGCGCCGGTGAGCATTTCCTTGCGGTGGCGGTAGAAAAAGGCGTGCGCGGTGCGCTCGCGCTTGGGGTCGGCGAGGTCGGTGTAGAGCCGCTCCCAGTCCGCCCAGAGCGGCGAGGCGCTGTCCGAGAGGATCGCGCGGTAGGTGCGCGACTGAAAGCCCGGGTTTTTCAGCACGCGGGCGAGCAGCGCGTCGTGGTGAAGCACCGTGCCGATCATCAAAATGTCCGTGTAGCGGTCGCCGGACTTGCAGACGGCCTTATAGAACCACGCGGCGAGCTTGTCGCGCTGCTCGGCGGTGCGCACGCCCTCGTCGTTTTCGATGTCGTCGCAGAGGATCAGGTCGGGGCGGCGCTCGTGGTTGCGCCTGCCGCGCAGCTTCTGCCCCGAGCCGACCGCGTCGATGCGGCAGCCGTTGGCGAGGAGGATCGAGGAGGTCTTCCAGGTTTTTTTGCCCGGCTGCTCGCCGAAATCGCGCAGAATGCGCGGATTTTCCTCCAGCTCCGTCTTGATCGCGTCAAGGAAGCCGACCGCCTGTGTCTCTGTGTCAGAGACAAGAAGAATGTAGCGCTTGTAGCCGTAGAGCGCGGCGTGGAGCGCGTTTTTGAGGCTCATCACCGTCGATTTCGCATGGCCGCGCGGGGCGGCAACGGCGGTGCGCGTGCCGGTTTTCGACAAAATTCGAGCCGCATCGCGCACGGGGTCGGCTCCGTCCATCACGCGCTCGCGCCAGAGGGCGTCCAGCGCACGGTGGAACGGCGGCGCGGGGAGCGAAAAGTAGTGCGGCAGGTAGTATTTCCCGAAGTATTCGAGGTCGGTCGCCGCGCGGCGGTAGTCGCTTGTGTCCGCGCAGAGGGCGGCAAGCGCCGCGGCACCGCGCCCCGTCTCCTCCCGCGCGGGGGAATTTGCGCCCGTCGGAGCGGAGTGCTCCGCGGCGCGCTGTGTGCTTGCAGCCGTCATAGTGTCTCCTTTCGCGGAATGGGCTTTGGGAAGTGCTTCTGTGAAGGAGCGTCAAGGCGGGCTTTGTTGCACGCTCGCGGGCTACAGAGCGGGAAATTTTCTGCGGGAGAGGGAAAACTCATGTGAGGCTTGTCCGTGTGAGCGGGCGGGGCTGTGACGGAAAAAGAGGAACGGCGACAAGGGAAACGGGCGGAAAAGCGGGCTATGCTGAAAATATGAGCCGCGCCGCTACCGTCAATGCTCAGCGGGAAAGGGTCCTCCTTTTTTCTCTTTCTTCCTTTTGCGATCCCTTTCAGGCGGCGCGGCTCTGACACCCCAAAGAGGGTGAAATCTGATTACCGGAGGTAATATAATGGCATTTGATTACGCAAAGGCATACCAGCAGTTCATTGACGAGGAGCTGGTGGCCGCGTCTGCGACCGCTTGGATGATCCCGGAGGCGGGCAAGGTGCGCTTCACCGGCGGCCGCGATGTGGAGATCTCCACGCTCTCGACGAGCGGGCTGGGCAACTACGTCGCCACCAAGAGCGACGGCAGCGCCTACCCCAGCGGCACGGTCTCGAACGACTGGACGACCTACACCCTGGCGATGGACCGCGGCGTGAAGTTCGCGCTCGACCGCACCAGTCCCAACGACACCAATTTCCTTGCCACCGCGGAGAACGTCATTCGTGAGTTCGCGCGAAACGCGCTCGTGAAGGAGCAGGACACCTACCGCATCCAGAAGCTCTATGCGCTGGCGAACGCCGACACCGCCCACAAGGGTACGCACATCGTGTCCGCGGCGCTCACGAAGAGCAACATCATCGAGAAGGTCTGCGGCCTTTTGCAGACCGTGCGCGACGACGCGGAGGTCATGGACGGCTATGTGGCGCTCGTTTCCCACAAGAATAAGAGCGCGTTCCTCGCCGCGGCGACCGGCACCTACCACAGCATTACATTCGGCGCGGGCGTGAGCATCAACGGCGTGACCTACGACAATGTGATGCTGCTCGACGATCTGCCGTGCATTTTCGTGCCGCAGAGCCGCATGAAGACTGCCGTCACGGTGCAGACCGGCAGCGGCAACAGCGGCGGCATCGTGTCCGCGACCGGCGCACAGGACATCAATGTGCTGCTCGCCCACTGCTCCGCGCCGCTGGCGGTGAGCAAGCTCGACTCCATCAAGCAGTTTGGCCCCGAGGAGAACCAGTTCTTCGACGGCACCGCCATTCAGGCGCGCTACCTCTACGACCTGTTCGTGCCGACGAAGAGCGTCGTTTCCCTCGGCGCGATCGTTGAACCCGCGCAGGCCGCGGGAGGCAACTAAATGGGCGGCGTGACGCTCTCGCAGCGGGACGCTATTTTGACGAAGGCGGAGGCGCTTGCGGGCGAGCCGCTCGGCGAGGCGGGCGCGCTGCTTGCGGAGATCGCCTGCGAGCGCGCGCTGGCGCATTGCAATCGGTCGGACATTCCGGAGGAGATGGAGCAGGCGGTCGCGGCGGTGCTGGTCGGACTGGTCTCACGTGAGTCCGACGTGAAAAGCATCACGCGCGGCGACACCTCCGTGACCTATTTGGACGGAAAAAACGCCGAAAGCGTGCTGCTTGCGCCGTGGTGCAGGCTCGGAACGTTCCGAGAGGGCTGAAAATGCGCGACGCGAGGATGACAAGGGCGCTGCGGCGCACCTTCGACCGCACGGCCTGCGTATTTCGTCCGTTGTCCGACGGGACGGAGCGGGCGGTCTATGTCGATATTCCCTGCGCCCTCAGCCGCAGCGCGCTCACGAGCGCGCCCGCGGTGCGCGGCGCGGGAGAGGCGCTGTGCGAGAGCCGCTACGCGCTCTCGCTCTTCACGCCGCCCGAGGTCTGGCTGCGGCTCGGCGACCGCGTGGCGGTGTCGGACAAAAGCGGGCGCGTGTACCACGTCCGCGCCAGCGACAGCGTGCGCTATCCGAGCCATTGCGTGACGGTGGTGGAGGTTACGGAGGTATCCGTACCTGCTTCACAGGAGAGTGCCGAGGGCGGCACGGCAGACCAAAAGGGCTGACGCCCTCTGGCGGTTCGCAAGGGATGGTCTCTTTTGAAAGAGACCACCCCCTGCGCGACCCCCAGAGAAACACAAGGGGCAAGCCCCTTGACCCCCGGACTGCCGAGGGAAGCCAACTTTTTGGGAACAGTACGGGGGTGCAGGAGCTTCTGACGACTTGGTGTGCTTCTTGTTCCGCTCAGCCGCTGCTGCGTATCTGGTACGAAAACTCATGTGAGTTTTGTCCGAAACCCCGCCGCAGAGCGGCAGAGCGGAGACAGGTTGCAGAGGGGAACGAAACCGCACTGCACCAGCGGCTGAGCGGATATAGGCGCAGACCAAGTCGAAAGCCGATGGAAACGCGGCTTTGCCGCGCCGTTGCACGGACGTGTGTTCCTGAGGGGTGATTCGAGGAGAAAGGTACGAGAGTCAAGGGGCGACCCGCCCCTTGCGTTCTCTTGGGGGTGCGGGGGTGGTTCTCTTTCGCAAAGAGAATCACCCCTGCAAGGGGGGGGAACGCCGCTGGGAGGCGGCGGACAAGACTCACATGAGTCGGAGGTGAGAAATTGAACGACATCAAAGAGGGCGTGCGCGCCTATCTGGAGCGGGAGAGCGGCATTCACGCCGTGTGCGCCCCCGCAAGGCACACGGGCGAGTACCCGCTTATCACGGTGGACGCGCGGGAGGACGGCGCGGTACTGTGCGCGGGCGGGACACAGGCGGAGCATCGCTACCGCGTGAGCATAAGGTGTGCGGGCGACCGCGAGCGGTCGGACAAAAACGGAAGGCTCGCGGCGCTGGTCCCCGTGCTGCTGCGGGGCATTCCGATGGCGCTGCCCTCCGGCGTGCCGGGCGGCGGCAAGGTGCGGCGCGTACTGTCCCCGCAGGGCCTGGAGACAGAGGGCGACGAGCTGCGCTTTACGCTCTCGCTGACGCGAAGCGTGCCGCCCAAGGCGGACGGCGGCGGCGCGGGCGGCGAAACGATGCAGGTGCTGCATTGGAACGAAAGCAACTGATTTGATAACAGGAGGAGAAACCGAAATGGGTTTACCGGAAATTTACATTTCCTTTGAAACGGCGGCGGTGAGCGCCGTCAAGCGCTCGAGCCGCGGGGTCGTGGCACTGGCTGTCACGGACGCGACCAAGGGCGGCGCGGCGAGCGCCGTGTACCGCAGTCTGAGCGAGGTGGACGAGAGCAAGTTCACGGCGGCAAATTACCGCCTGCTGAAGCTGTGCTTTCTGGCCGCGCCGAGCAAGGTGGCGGTGCTGCGCATCGGCAGCGACGAGGCAGACACCTTTACCGCGCTCGACACGCTGGACTTTGACTATCTTGCCGCGCCGGGGCTGACGCAGGCGAAGGTCATCAGCTACATCAAGGCCGAGCGCGCCAAGGGCCGCGGCGTGAAGGCGGTCGTCGCCAACGCGACCGCGCCCGACGACGAGGGCATCATCAACTTCTGCGTGGAGGACATCGTACTCACCGACGGCGCGGTGACGGCGGACAACTACGCCGCGCGCATTGCGGGTCTGCTGGCGGCGACGCCGCTCACGCGCTCGGCGACCTATGCCAAGCTGAGCGAGGTCGTCTCCTGCGGCGCGCAGAGCGACGCGGATGCCGCCATCGACGCGGGCAAGCTCATCCTCGTGCCGAACGGCGAGGGCTACTGCCTCGGCCGCGCGGTCAACTCGCTGACCACGGTCACGACCGCGCACGGCGCGGCGTTCCGAAAGATCAAGATCGTGGACGGCGTGGACCTCATCCGCGCGGACATCACGCGCACCTTCCGCGAGGGCTACATCGGCAGCGTGCTGAACGATTACGACAACAAGCTGCTGCTCGTGACGGCCATCAACGCCTATTTCAAGGCGCTCGAGGGCGATGTGCTGGACAAGACGGCGGACAACGCGTGCCGTGTGTCCCTGTCCGGCCAGCGCGGCTGGCTCGAGAGCCACGGCACGGACACGAGCGAGATGTCCGACGCAGAAATTCTCCGCGCGAACACCGGCAGCGAGGTCTTTTTGGAGGCTTCCCTGACATTCTGTGACGCGATGGAGGATCTGACGCTCAGGATCGCGATGTAAAAGGAGGGTAAAAATATGGCACAGTTACAGGCAAACCGCACGCTTTCCGGCTCGTTCGCGTCCGTCTGGGTGGACGGCGCGCTGATCGCGGAGCTGGAGAGCATCACGGTCAAGGTCAAGCTGCAGCGCGAGCGCGTGCAGCTCGGCATGGATGTGGACAGCAAGATCACCGGCTATTCCGGCGAGGGTACGATGAAGCTCAAGCAGGTGTACACGCGCTTTTACGAGGTGCTTGACGAGGCGCGGCGCGGCATCGACAAGCGCTGCACCATCACGACCGCGCTCAAGGACCCCGACGCGCTTGACGGACAGGAGGAGCGCTACGCCATCGCGGGCGTGGCGTTCACGGAGCTGCCGTTCATCAACTATAAGATCGGGGAGGTCAACGGCCAGAGCCTGCCGTTCACCTTCCGTCCGAGCGAACTCAAGAGCCTTGACGCCATCGGCGTCGGCGAATGATGGCGCTTGGGGAGATTCTCGCGGCGCGGGCGGACAACGCCCGCGCACGCGGGACGGTCGAGGCCGGTAGGCTGGGGACGGTGACGGTCGAGGCGCTCCCCGTCCGCGAGCTGGAACGGCTCATGCGCGGCGCGGACGGCGACCGCGCGGTGTTCTATGCCGCCTGCCGTGAGCTGCAAGGTGCCGGTGCGGCGCTGCTGCGCGCGGGCAAGGTCTACCGCCCCGATCAGGTGATGGCGCTCGTGTCCGACGCGGAGGCAGCGAAGGCCGCCGAGGCGGTGCGCGCGCTGTCCGGCTGGACGGAGACAGAGACGAACGGCAAAGTGGCGGAGGTCTTGCCTGCGGAGAACACAGATGGAGACAGCGCGGGCGCGGGCGAAGCCGCGGACACGAGCGCTTCCTCCGAGGCATCGGACGGGACAGCCGGTGAAGCCGCGGCGCACGGCACGGACACGGACAAAAAGGCGGCGTTCCCTGCCGTGACATCGGACGGACGCACGGCGGATAACGGGCGGCCAAGAGGTCAGCGGTTCGACCACACGGCGGACGGGACGGACGAAGGCGCGGGCGGACAGGACTCACATGAGACGGACAGGAAGGCGGAAATCCGACCTGCCGTCGTGCAGGTAAATGCGGAAGTCCGACGCGATGCCGTGCAGAAAAAAACGGCGGACGCAGCGTTCCGACCTGACACCGTGCGGGAAAAAGCGGAAAAAAACGCGGAAATCCGACATCGTTCCGTGCATGGAGAAAAAGCGGGCGGACAAGCCTCATGTGAGTTTTTGGCAGAATATGGCGAACCGCTCCCGCTTGACGGCAAAACACAAGTCCTGCCCGAAAAATCGCCCGATGCACCACAAAATGTTGGGGTTTCGGACAAAATGGACGGCAGTTTACAGAAAACGGAGCGGGAGTTTTTATCGGAACGCGCCGCGCCGGAGGACGGATATGCGCTCGGCTTGCACGAAAGCAAGTCGGAAATCGACGGGCGAGGCGGAGCGAATCTGCACGAAAGTGAGTCGGAAAACGGTGCGGGAAGCGGAAACGCACTGCACGAAGGTGCGTCGGAAATCACGAAAACGCTGCACGAAACCGAGTCGGAAAACGACGCGGCAGGCGGGGATCCGCTGCACGAAAGTAAGTCGGAAATCACGGAAATGCTGCACGAAACCACATCGGAACTTGCCGAGAGGGTCGCGCGGGAGCTGCTCGACGGCCTGCGCCGCGCGGCGTGGGTGCGATAGGGGGGAATATGGCAAAGAGTCGGACAATTTTGATTTGGCACAACAACGGTGAACAGCAGTTTACCTTTACAGTCAACCCCGAACGGCTGCGCGTTTCGCGCCCCAACTGCAACCGCGTGGAGCGGCTGGCGATGGGCGGAACGGTCAATCTCTGGGGCGGGCGCGGGCTGCGCGAGGTGTCGTTCACGACATTCCTGCCGGAGGAGCGCTCGCCGTTTTACGGCGGCACGGACGGCGCGGAGGTGCTCTCGCTTTTGAAGGCCTGGCAGGACAGCGGCGACCCTGTGCGCCTGATCGTTTCCGGCAGCGACATCAACGACGCGTTCCTCATCGAGGATGTGACCGAGACGCTGCGCGAGGGCGACGGCGACATCACGCTGACGCTGACGCTGCGCGAGTATAAATTTGCGTCCGAGCTGGCAAAGGACGCAGACGGCGCGGTGCAGAGCGCGGGGAAAACGGCGCGCGCGGACGAGCGCGTGCTGCCGAAAACGCGGACGGTCAAGCGCGGGGACACGCTCTGGGGCATCGCCTGCGAGCTGTACGGCGACGGGACGCGCTGGCGCGAGATCGCGAAGAAGAACGGCGTGACCGAGCCGCGAAAATTACCGGTCGGAAATGTGCTGGTGCTGTGAAGCTGTATGCAAACGGGATATTGCTCAACGCGGCGGCGCAGAGCGTGACGCTGGAAAAGAGCCGCGGCGACGCGGCGGCGACGCTCACGGCGGTGCTGCTCACGGCGGCGGCCGACCGCTATTTTCCGAAGGAGAGCCTTGCCCTCGGCGACGCGGTGCGGCTGCTCGGCGACGCGGGGGAGGAGGTCTTTCTCGGCGCGGTGCAGGCGGTGTCGAGAAATGTCGAAACGGTGACGCTCATCGCGTGCGACCGCGGGCTGTACCTGACGGCGAACGAGCTGACCGGCGTGTTCGCCGGGTCGCCGGAGGGGATCTGCCGCGCGGTGACGATGCGCCTGAGCCTTCCCGTGGGGACGCTGGAGGTCCCTGCGGGCTGGAAGCGGCTGGTGGCGGGCGCTGGCGTGCGGGCGTTCGACATTCTTCGACAGGCGGTCGGAGAGGATTGCGAAATTTCCATTCAAAACGGTGCGCTGACGGTCACGAGGGCGGGGCAGGAGCGCTTTGTCATCGCCGGGGAGACGGTGCTCGCGAGCCGCGGGACGGCGGACGCAAGGCAGATGGTCAACCGCTGCGCGGTCATCGACCGCAGGGGGGCGGCCGCCGCCACGGCGCAGAACACGACCGACCTCGCCCGCTTCGGACTGCGCCAGCGGGTACTCGGCAAAAGCGGGGACGCGGCGGCGCAGGCGCAGGGCGGCCTGCGTGGGCGTATCCTGCGCGGGGAGCTGACGGTGCGCGGCGACCTCAGGTACCGCTGCGGCGCAATGGTCGAGCTGCACCGGAAGGAGTTCGGACTGGACGGCGCGTATCCGCTCACGGCGGTAAAGCACCGCTGGGAGCGCGGGCTGTTCACGACCGAGCTGACCTGGGAGGGAGAGGCATGAATGTATACAGCGAGCTGTGGGCGCTGCTCCGGCCCGAAAAGAGCCTTGACGGGGGCGGCGCGCTGTTCGGGACGCTCGCGGGCGTCTCGCCCCTGACGGTCCGCGTCGGCGGGTGCGAGGTGAGCGAGGGGCTGTTCCGTCCGGCGGGCATGAGCCTGCGCGCGGAGGATGTGGGGCGGACGCTTGCGCTCCTGCCGTGCGAGGAGGGCTTTTTGCTGCTGTTTTTTGTGGAGTAGGGGAGGAGAGAAGATGATTTTTCCCGATTGGGGGACGGCCCCCGAGACAAACGAAAGCCCGCTCCCGCTTTTCCGGGAGTGGGCGGTGGACTGGGAGAGCGGCGCGCTTGCGCTGCGCGGCGGCGAGCCGTACACGCTTGAGGGCGACGAGGCCGTGAAGCTCTGGGTGCGCCTTGCGCTCGACGCAAGGTGCGCGCGCTGGAGGTACAGCGCGCACAGCGGCGACTACGGCAACGAGCTTGCCGCGCTGCTCGGCAGGAGCGGCGACGCGGGCATCCGCGAGAGCCTGCTCAAGAGGACCATCACCGAGACGCTGCTCGTCTGCCCGTACATCACGGGCGTGGAGGGCTTCTCGTTCGAGCACCGCGCGGACGGCGCGACGGTGCGCTTTACCGTGAAAACGGTGTACAATTCCTTTGAAACGGAGGCGGAAACGGCATGACGAAGGACGAAATTTTTGCCGCGATGGAAAAAGCCTACACGGGCGCGGGCAGCACGGTCGAGGGCAGCTTCGCGGGCGACCTCCTGCGCGCCTGCGCGGACGGCTGCGCGGAGCTGTGGAGTACGGAGATCGACGGCCTGGAGGAGCGCGCGTTCGTCGCGAGCGCGGCGGGGGAGTGGCTCACAAGGGTCTGCGCCGACCGCGGCGTGGAGCGCCGCGCAGGCGAGGACGACGAAACGCTGCGCTCCCGCGCGCTCGAAAGCCTCAAGCGGCAGGGCGCGAGCGGCAACGCCGACGATTACGCCGCGTGGTGCGGCACGGTGGAGGGCCTTCTGCGCGTGCGCGTGCTGCCCCTCGTGCGCGGCGCGGGGACGGTGGACATTGTCGCGGTCGGGCAGGACGGCAGAGCCGCGAGCGCGGCGGCGGTCGCGGCGGCGCAGAGCGTCGTGGACGAAAAGCGCCCCATCGGCGCGGACGCGAAAGTGTTCGCGGCGGTCGAAAAGCCGCTGAACATTGCCGCGAGCGTCGTTCTGAGCGAGGGCGCGAGCCTCGAAGGGGCCGTAAACGCGTTTAAAGGGGCCTTCACGGCGTTTTGCCGCGAGGGGGCATTAACGACCCGCCTTGTCAGCTACGCGCGTGTGAGCGCCATTCTGCTCGATCAGGAGGGGGTCGCCGATGTGACGGCCTTCACGCTCGGCGGCGCGGGGACCAGCTTTGCGCTCGGCGAGCGCGAGATCGGCGTACCCGGCACGGTGACGCTCACGGAGGTGACGGCATGAGACTGCCGGAGAGCGTGACGAAAATTCAGCCGGTCGGCGCGGTGCTGAAGGCAAGCGAGGCGGGCGAGGCGCTGCTGCGCGAAGCGGGGGAGCGGGTCAATGCGCGGCTGCTTGTCGGTCAGGCGGACGCGGCGGGGCTTTCCCGCTGGGAGCGCGAGTACGGCCTTGCCGACCGGTCGGGAGAGGACGGCGCGCGCCGCAGGGCGCGCATCTATGCCGCGATGGCGGGCGGGCAGACGCTCACCCGCGAGCGGCTCTCGGCGCTGGCGG